>Ga0335083_10000120_pt1 | contig 139707 bp, 118 predicted proteins | sample Lox_Sample_42_FD_206716 | JGI IMG/M metagenome (GOLD analysis project Ga0335083, IMG submission 206716) | Soil microbial communities from Loxahatchee National Wildlife Refuge, Florida, United States - Lox_Sample_4.2 | ecosystem: Environmental > Terrestrial > Soil > Wetlands | place: USA... | reverse complement strand
TCACACGGCATTGCTAGATCAGCCGGAACACTACCCTGGCTAGGTTTTGACCAACTGCAGCCAAACAGGTCAGTCCTCTCGGGGAAGCATCATCCGATCAACGAATTGGATGGTGTTGCATCGACCGGTTGAGCCGGCAGCGGTAATCGGAAAAGTGGGTCCCGGTACGGGGGTTGCCTCACAATTGTGCAAAATAGGGCAGTTTCGCTCCCTCCTACCACCTAACCCTCTGGCCAGTTGACGCTTCGGAACGAATCCAGTAGCCTCGGCTGACGCTCGCTACAATGAAACTAGCCGTAGGGGAGGCCCGATGAACCAACCCGTCAAGCGCGGCATCTCGCGCCGGCAGTTTGCCACTCGCGCTGCTTTGCTTTCGGCGACCGCCACCGTCGCCCCCACGGCCAACGTCTTCGCCCAGACCGCGCCGGCCACTGCCCCCCGGCAATCCGCAGAGCCTCATCCGAATCTCTCCGCGGCCAGCCAGACCGAGGCCGAAGCGCGCCTCCAGCTAATTCTGTCCCAGTACGGAAGCCGCTTCACCGACGACGAAAAAAAGCTCCTCGAGCGCCTGAATTTCGCCACCCAGGAAAGTCTCGACCATGTCCGCGCCTACGCCCTGCAAAACGGCGACGCCCCCGCTCTCTACCTCAAGCCTCTCGTCGAACGCCCGAAGCAGAAATCTTCCACGCCGGCCGCATCGCCGGCGAAAAAATCCTGAGGCCAAAGCATGCTGAGCGATTCGCTTCTCTATTCCCCGGTCAGCGAACTTGCCAAACGTATCCAGTCCAAACAGCTTTCTCCCGTCGAACTCACGGAAGCGTACCTGAAGCGCAGCGAAGCCCTCGGCCCCAAGCTCAACGCCTACGCCCGCCTCACTCCCGATCTTGCCCTCGAACAGGCGCAGTCCGCCGAAAAAGAGATCCATCGCGGCCATTACCGCGGCCCGCTCCACGGAATTCCCTACGCGGCGAAGGACCTTCTCGCCGTCAAGGGCATTCCCACCACCTGGGGCGCCAAGCCCTACGCCGATCAAATCTTCGACTACAACGCTACGGTCATCGATCATCTTCACAACGTCGGCGCCGTCTTGCTCGGTAAAGCCGCGATGATCGAACTCGCCGGCGGCATGGGTTACATGTACGCCTCCGCCTCGTTGCAAGGCGAAGCGAAAAATCCCTGGGATCAATCCTGTTGGACGTGCGGCTCCTCGTCCGGCTCCGCAGCCATCGTGGCCGCGGGCCTTGCCGGCTTCGCCATCGGAACAGAGACCTGGGGCTCCATCGTCTGCCCCTCCGCCTTCTGCGGCGTCAGCGGCTTTCGCCCTACATACGGACGCGTCAGCCGCTACGGGGCGATGGCGCTTGCCTATTCCATGGACAAAATCGGCCCCATGGCACGCTCCACCGAAGACTGCACGAACATCTTCGCGGCCATCGCCGGCCACGACCCACAGGATCGCGGCATGCTCCCCGTGGACCGCGCCGCATTCACGTTTTCACCCGCCGCCGAACTCAAAAGCCGCGGGCTGAGAATCGGCTGGCTCACCAACGCCTGGAAAAAATATGATCCGGGCATCGAGAAAATTGTGGCCGGCGCGAAGCCAGTCCTCCGCCGTCACTTTCCCTCAGTTCATGACGCGCAGTTGCCGGAAGGCCCCTGGGAGGACGCCGCCAACCTGATTTTGTCCGCTGAGGGCAGTTCCGCCTTCGACCAGTTGATCCGCTCCGGCCGCGTCAGAGAACTCACCGATCCGATGGGGCACGTTGCCGGTTACTTGAACCAGACCATCTCCGGCGCGGATTACACCAACGCCCTTCGCATTCGCGATATTCTGCAGCGCAAAATCAGCGATCTCTTCCAGTCCTTCGACGTTTTGGTAACCGCTTCGCAGCCCGTCACCGCCACGCCGCTCGAACTGAATCTCTTTACCGGCCTCTCCTTCGCCGACCCGCTCGGCGCCATCGGAAATCTTTGCGGTTTGCCCGCGCTCTCCGTCCCCTGCGGCTTCACCGATAAAAACCTGCCCATCGGACTCCAATTTGTCGGGCGCGCGGGAGACGATGGCGCCGTGCTCCAGGCCGGCCGCCTCTTTCAGCAAGCCACCGCCTGGCACCGCAAACACCCCAAACTCGCTTAGCGCCGCTGCCTGGAACAAATTCATTTCCAGCGGCGGAATGCCCGACACGCCACGCGCGTAACAACGTGCGCGTATCCGACCTCCGCCGCGCACCGAACGACTGTTGGATTGTGCCGATTGGTCCTTCGCGAAAACCGTTTACGCCTTCTTCTGTGCCTGCAAAATCTCCCTCACCGTCCGCAACATCGTCGACCTGCTGAACGGCTTCGTCATCAGCCTTACCGATGGATCGGCGTTCGCCATCTCCGTCGCTGCGTGCTCGCTGTAGCCCGACATGAATACCACCGTGAGCCCCGGATACTCCCGCTGCAAATGCACCGCCAACTCCTGCCCCGTCATTCCCGGCATCACCATGTCCGTGACCAGCAGATCGATCTTTCCGCCGTGCTTCCCGGCCAGATCGATCGCCTCTTTTCCGTTCTTCGCCTCGATCACGGTATACCCGCCGGATTCCAGAAACTCCCGCGCGATTTCCCGCACGTCCTGCTCGTCCTCGCTCAGCAGCACCGTTTCCGTACCCACGGGTAGTTCCGCGGTCGGCTTTTGCGCCTGTGCCTGCATCTGTTGCCCGTCTACGTGGGGCAAATAAATCTTGAACGACGTGCCTTTGCCCAACTCGCTGTACACCCAGATGAATCCCCCGCTCTGCTTCACGATTCCGTACACGGTCGCGAGTCCCAGCCCTGTCCCCTTGCCCTTTTCCTTGGTCGTAAAAAACGGCTCGAAAATATGCGCCTGAATCTCTTCGGTCATGCCCGTCCCCGTGTCCGTCACATCCAGCAGGACGTAAGACCCCGGCTTCATGAACGGATGGCTGGCGATATAAGACTGCTCGACTTCGCAGTTCCGCGTCTCCAGAATCAGCTTCCCGCCATTCGGCATCGCGTCGCGCGCGTTTACGGCCAAATTCATGATTACCTGTTCCATCTGGCTGGAGTCCGCGCGAATGCTGTGTAGCTCTGGAGCGAGCCGCAGAATCAGCTCGATGTCCTCCCCAATCAGCCGCGGCAACAGCTTTCCCATCTCTTCCATCACGGAATTCAGGCTGATCACTTGCGGTTGCAGCACCTGCAGCCGGCTGAACGCCAGAAGTTGCCTGGTCAGCGTTGTCGCCCGGTCCGCCGAGCGATCAATCTGCTCGATCTTCCGCGCCATCGCGTCCGAAGGCGTCAGCGCATTCAACAGCAGTTCGGTATGTCCTTTGATGACCATCAATAAATTGTTGAAGTCGTGCGCCACTCCGCCGGCCAGCCGGCCCACCGCCTCCATCTTCTGCGCCTGCCGCAGTTGCAGTTCCAGGTGCCGCCGTTCGCTGATATCCTGCGCCACCACCAACCGCACCCGCCGTCCTGCATGCACCAGCTCGTGCGAGATCAACTCCACTTCGAACGTCTTTCCATCTTTTCCCTGGTGCAGCCACAGCCCGTGCTCCTGCGTTTCCGCGTTCATCTCCTCCGAATACTCCCGCGCTTTCTCTCTGTCGCTCGCGGGACGGATCTCCAGGATGGTCATTCGCTCAAACTCTTCCGTCGAATAGCCGTATTGCCGGACCGCCGCCTGGTTGACGCGGAGGAAGCGCAGTGATTCCACGTCGTAAAGCCACGTCGGTAGAGGATTGTGCTCGAACAGCAGGCTGAGCATTGACTCGCTCTTGCGCAACTCTTCTTCCGCGCGCCGTCGTTCAATGGCCAGCGCGATGTGCCCGCCCACCGAATCCAGAAACTCCAGGTCGCGCTGATCGTAAGCGTGTTCGTTCTGGTAATGCTGCACCACCAGCACGCCGATCGTCGCCGTTGGCGTTTTCAGCGGCACACCCAGCCACGCGGGAGATGGCGATCCAACCAGTTCCACCTCGCCCTGCGCCGCCAGACGGTCGAACACCGACTGCGGAATCAGCGTTGCTCTCCCCGTGCGAAACACATACGCCGTGCAACTCCGACCCACCTTCCGCGGAGCCGGCGCTTCGTCGAACTCATCCACAAAGAATGGAAACTCGAAAACGTCGCGCTCCCGGTCGTGCAGCGCCACGAAGCAATTGCCGGCGGCTACGACCCTCGTCAAAGCCTCGTGAATTCTAGTCAGCAACTGGTCCAGCTTCGCCGTTTGGTTCAGCGCGTGGACGATTTCCGAGATCACCTGCCGCTCGGCTTCCATCCGCTGCAATTCCGTCACATCCAGGCCGTGCAGCACAATGCCTTCCAACCCCGGCTCCGCCACACGGCTGCGATACGTTGTCTCAAACCACCGCCAGGAACCATCCCGGCTGCGCAACCGGCACCTTCCCATCACCGCCGCGCCGTTCTGCACCACCACGTGCCGCAGGCAGTTCCGCACCTGCGCCACGTCTGCCGGATGCACCAGGGCCTGTAAGCTGCGCCCAATCAACTCTTCCGGGCGGTACCCAAGACTGATTTGAAATGTCGTGTTTGCGAAATGCAGCGTGCCGTCCTGTCCAAGCACAGCTACGATTTCTCTTGTGCAGTCCAGCAGGCTCGCCAGTTGTGGAGTCCCAAGCGCCAATCCGGGATCCGGGACAATTCTCTGTGCCATGTAGGGGTCGCTTCATTCGCCGGACGGACACACAGTCACCGGCAGGACTTTCGGAAGCCTCCAAAGGTCGAACTTCAACGACTTTTCTCGTACGGGATGAACTTCGTGCTTTCCTAAAATAGTGAATCCCGGTGACGCGGTAAACCTGACCGAAGGGCCGCGTTTCCAATCAATGACTGTCCGCAAGGACAGGTCTCCCCCTGTCCTTCGCTACGCCATCTCAGGTCTCCGTGCTATTCTCCCAACCCGCAAGCAGGACGCTCGCTCCGGCCCCCCTCGTCGGCCGCCCCTCGCTTCGCCCTTGTCACGCCATTGCAATGGAGGATTCACCCTATGCACGGAATTTGGAAAGACATGTTCGTCATCTCTCTCCCGATCCTCGAGAAAATCCTGCGGCCCGTGTTCGTCTATATGTTCCTGGTGATTGTGCTGCGGCTCTCCGGAAAGCGCGAACTTGTGCAGCTCAATCCCTTCGACCTCGTCGTCTTGCTCACGCTCTCCAATACCGTCCAGAACGCCATCATTGGCGACGATAATTCCGTCTCCGGCGGCATTCTCGGGGCCACCTCGCTTCTCACCGTCAACTATCTCGTAGTCCGCTTCCTTTATAAGCACAAGAAGCTCGACCAGATCGTCGAAGGCAAGGCCGATGTACTCATCGAAGGCGGCAAGGTCCGCACCGATCATCTGCGCAAGGAACTCATCACCATGGCGCAACTCCAAGCCGCTGCCCGCAGGCAGGGATTTGCGTCGCTTTCCGAAGTCGACCAGTGCATTCTCGAACCCGGCGGCACGCTCACTTTCATCGGCATCAAGCCCGGCGCCGATGCGACGCGCCATCTCGAACTACTGAATCGCCTCGAACAACTCAAAGGTGAACTCGCGCTTCTTCGTGGCACCCTGCCGCCCACCGCCGCCTGACACGCCCCGATAGCGCACGCATCCCGCGGCCGAGTTGACCATCGCCACCCACACCAATCCATCGATCCTTCGCGACTCCTCGTCGAGGCACAAACGATCTCCAATCTCAACTTAATCTGTGTCGGAGCTTGTTGGATCGCTAGGAAGCCAGGCTCTTCAACACGTCCTGCGCCGCGCTGACCGTCCACTCGATGTCCTCTGGCGTATGGCTCGCAGACACAAACGCCGCCTCAAACTGCGATGGCGCCAGGAAAATCCCCCGGTTCAACATTTCGCGAAAATAGCGCGCGTACATCTTCGTGTCCGATCGCTTCGCGCCCGCGTAATTCATTACCGGTTCCGGGGTGAAGAAAATCGTCGAAAGGGATCCGATACTGTTCACTCGCGAGCCGATCCCTGCTCCCGCCAGCGCGTTCTTCAATCCATGGACCAGCTTCTTCGCATTCGCGGCAATGCCTTCGTACACTCCCGGCTTCGCCAGTTCCTTGAGCGTGGCAATCCCCGCGCGCATCGCCAGCGGATTTCCTGCCAGCGTCCCCGCCTGATAGACGGGTCCCAGCGGCGCCACGTTGTTCATCAATTCCGCGCTGCCCCCGTAGGCCGCCACTGGTACGCCTCCTCCGATAATCTTCCCCATCGTGGTCAGGTCGCCTTGCACGCGCAGCAGCGGCTGCGCGGAACCATACTGCAGCCGGAATCCAGTGATGACCTCATCGACAATCAGCAGCGCACCATTTTTCTTCGTCAGTTCGCGAAGCCCCGGCAGAAATCCCTCGTTCGGCAACACCACCCCCATGTTCGCCGCTACCGGTTCCACGATTACGGCCGCAATCTTGTCCTTATGCTTCGCGAAAACGTTTTCCACGCCCGCCAGGTCGTTGTACGGCACGTTCAACGTTAGCGCCGCCAGAGCCTCCGGCACTCCCGGGCATTCCGCGATCCCCAGCGTCGCCAGCCCTGATCCCGCCTGTGACAAAAAACTGTCCGCATGCCCGTGATAGCACCCCTCAAACTTCACGATAAGGTCGCGCTTCGTCACGCCGCGTGCCAGCCGGACCGCGCTCATCGTGGCCTCGGTGCCGCTCGAAACAAATCGCACCTTCTCCAGAAACGGAAATGCTTTCGTGATTAGCGTCGCGAGCTCCAACTCCAGTTCCGTCGTCACGCCGAAGCTCGTTCCCCGCGCCGCCTGTTCCGCGATCGCTTCCGTCACCACCGGATGCGCGTGCCCCAGCAGCATCGCACCCCACGAACAGACATAATCGAGCAGCCGGTTCCCGTCCGCGTCATACAAATACTGTCCGCTTCCCCTCTCGATAATCAGCGGCTCTCCGCCCACCGATCGGAACGCGCGCACGGGACTGTTCACCCCCCCCACCAGCACCTTTTCGGCCTTCTCGAAAATCTCCCGCGAACGCCTCCGCTCGGGTTTCACCTGCGCCTGTGTCGCACTCATCGCCTCACCTAATTTCCGGCTTTCAACCACTGCGCCACGTCTTTTGCGTGGTACGTCAAAATCATGTCCGCACCCGCGCGCTGAATCCCCGTCAAAATCTCCAGTACCACGCGCTTCTCCTCGATCCAGCCTTTTTGGGCCGCGGCCTTCACCATCGCGTATTCGCCGCTAACGTTGTACGCGCCCACCGGCACGTCAAACCGTTCGCGCACCGCCCGGATTATGTCCAGGTATGGCAGCGCCGGCTTGACCAGAATCATATCGGCGCCCTCCTCCAGGTCCAGCGCCACTTCCTTGATGGCCTCGCGCGCGTTCGCCGGGTCCATTTGGTAACTCCGCCGGTCGCCCACCTTCGGCGCCGAATCCGCCGCTTCCCGGAACGGCCCGTAAAATCCGGAACAATACTTTGCCGCGTACGAAAGAATCGGAATGTACTCGAATCGATGCCCGTCCAGCAGGTTCCGAATCGCCAACACGCGCCCGTCCATCATGTCCGATGGCGCCACAATATCCGCTCCCGCCCGCGCGTGGGAAAGCGCCTGCTGCGCCAGAAGCTCTAGCGTCGCATCGTTCATCACTTCGCCGTGTTCCACCACGCCGCAGTGCCCGTGGTCCGTGTACTCGCACAGGCAAACGTCCGTAATCACCACCAGCTTCAGTTTCGCCGCCTTGATCGCCTCCACCGCCCGCTGCACCACGCCCGTTTTTGCCAGCGAACTCGCCCCTTTCGGGTCCTTCGTCTCCGGCAAGCCGAACAATATTACCGCCGGGATTCCCAGCGACTCTACTTCGCGGCAGTCTTCCAGCATCGTGTCCACCGATTGTTGATAGACGCCCGGCATCGAGCCAACTTCCTTCCGGACGTTTGTTCCCGGGCACACGAACATCGGGTAGACAAATCCTGCCGTCGTCAGCCGCGTCTCGCGCACCATGCCGCGCAGCGCCTCGGTGCGCCGCAATCGTCGCGGCCGCTGGATCGGAAAGCTCATCGTTGTTTTGCTCCCGCGGGCTGAGCCTGCCCCGCCTTGCTGAAAAATTCCCCAAGCTCTGCAATCGAGGCCGCAACGGTCGTGTCCGCGGCCAGCAAGATTCGCTCCACGCCTTCTTCCTTTAAGGCTCGCTCAGTCACCGGTCCAATCGCAACAAACACCGCCTGTCGGCCCAACTCCAGGAATCGTTCCTCGCCCAGCATTTCGCGAAGGTGATGCACCGCCGAAGGACTAAAAAACAGCGCCGCATCCAATCCCTTCGCCAGCACATCTTGCAAACTCTGCGAGTCCGTCGTTGCGGCGATCGTCCGGTACGCTACGACAGCTATCACCTGTGCCCCATTCGCCTCCAGCGCGGCAATCAATTCCGGATTTGCCTTGTCGCTGCGCGGCACAAACACGCGCTTCCCGCGCACTTCCCCGGCCAACTCCCCCGCCAGCGCCACGCCATTGTGCACCTGCGCGGTGTAATCCACGCTCACGCCCGCGGCCTGCGCCGCCTCCGCCGTCGCCGGCCCAATCGCCGCGACCCGCACTCCACCGAAACTCTTTGCCATCGAACGCCCCAGCGCCGCGCAGCGTTCCTCCAGCGCCCGCACCGCATTCTGGCTGGTCAGAAACACCCAGTCGAGTCGCGCAGCGCCTGTCAACCAGCGATCCAGTTCCTTGGGACGCTCCACCGCGGCAAACGCCACCACCGGCATCACTACAGCCTCCGCCCCGGCTTCTCGCAACGCATCCACCAGCGCCCCGCACTGCTCCGCCGCGCGCGTGACCATCACGCGCTTCCCCGCCAGCGGTTTGGTTCCGGCCTCACCCACGGGCGCGTTGCACCTCTTCCAGAATTCCCCGCGCTCCGCCCTCGGCCAGCACACGCGCCAGTTGCTCTCCCAGTTGCGAGGGCTCCGCCGGCGACCCGCTTGCCCGCTCGCGCACGTATTGCGTTCCATCCACCGAACACACCACCGCTTCCATCACCAGTTCGCCCCGCTCCATCCGCGCCCATGCACCCAGTGGCACCTGGCAGCCTCCCTGCAGCGCCGCCAGCAACGCGCGCTCCGCGATGATCGCCGTCCGCGTTTCCGGGTCGTCCAACCGTCCCAGAATTTCCGTCGTGTCCTGATCCTTCAGCCGCGATTGAATCGCGATCGCGCCCTGTCCCACGGCGGGCAGCGAAATATCCGTAGAAAGCGCCTCCGTGATTCTGCCTCCCCAGCCCAGCCGGTCCAGCCCGGCCTTAGACAGCACGATCGCATCGTACTCGCCGCTCTCCACTTTGCGCAGCCGCGTATCCACGTTTCCGCGCAATTCGCGCAAATCCAGGTCCGGCCGGTGATGCCGGAGCTGCGCCTGGCGTCGCAGACTGCTGGTGCCCACGCGCGCGCCTTGCCGCAGACTCGCCAGCGGTGTCCCCGTGTGAGACACCATGCAATCGCGCACGTCGTCCCGCCGGCAGACTGCCGGGAAATGCAGCCGGCTCGGCGTCTCCGTCGGAATGTCTTTCACGCTGTGCACTGCCAGGTCCACGGTCTCCTCCAGCAGCGCTTCTTCTAGTTCCTTGATGAAGATGCCCTTCCCGCCGATCTGCGCCAGTGGCGATTGCTGCATCTTGTCGCCCGAGGTTTTGATAATCACGATTTCCGCTTCCGACCCGGTCAACTGGAACAGCTGCTTGCGCACGAACTCCGCCTGCCAGCGCGCCAGGATGCTGCCTCGGGAACCAATTCGCAGGGGCTTCACGGTTTCTCCTGGTCGGAAAGATACAAATCTCGAATCGCTTCCACGTTGTGGATCTTCCGGCGCACTTCTTTTTCCGTTCGCAAGCGCTCCGCGGGATGCAGCAGCAATTGCTCGATTAATTCATCCATCATCTCCCCGATTCGTTCGCGTTCTTCCGCATTGAAGTGATTCATCCCCGCCAGCTTCTCCGCCAGGAAATGCGCCCGCCGCTGCTTCAATCGTCCACGCAGCGAGTCCAGTACGCCCGTCAATTCCACGCTCGCCTGCCAGGAGATGAATTTTGCCACATGCTCTTCCACCAGCGCTTCAGCTTTCGGCACCTCGCCCTCTCGCGCATCACGATTCTGCTTCACGATCTCCGTCAAATCTTCCATTGAATAGAGGTACACGTTGTAAATGTCCGCTACCGATGGGTCCACGTTCCGCGGCATCCCCAGGTCCATCAAAAACAGGGCCCGGTTCCCTCGTGAACTCATGGCCTTTTCGACCATTGGTTTCGTCACCAGGTAATCCTGCACGCCCACGGCCGATACGATCACGTCGGGAAACTTCAGCGAGCTATCCCATTCTCCCCAATTCAGCACTTCCCCGCCGTACACCTTGGAAAACTCTTCCGCTTTTTCGCGCGAACGGTTCATCAGGTAGAGGTGCTTGATTTTCCGGTCGCGCAGCTGCGACACCACCTGTTCACTGATTGTTCCTGCACCCAGCACCAGCGCGCTTCGCTCCTGTAGCTTTCCGAAAATCCGCTCCGCCAGTTTCATGCCCGCCGACGCCACGCCCATCGGTCGCGTCCCCAGCTCCGTCTCCGCCCGTACTCGTTTCCCGATCTCCAGCGCCGCTTGGAACAACCGGTTCAGCACCGGCCCGGTCACATGAGTCTCATGCGCCTTCAAATAGGCTTCGCGCACCTGTCCCAGAATCTCCGCTTCGCCCAGCAGCATGGACTCCAGACCCGCCGACACTCGGAACAAGTGCCGCACCGCGTCGTGGTCGTAGTGGTGATACAAGGAAGGATTCAGCTGATCCGGCTGCACTGCGTGGAAATTGCTCAGAAACGAGGAAAGTGCCGCCGCTGACTCCCGGTTCGCATTCGGATGTACGCCGTACACTTCGCTCCGGTTGCACGTCGAGAGCACCAGCGTCTCTTCCAGGATTCCCTGCGTCTTCAATTCCTCGGCCGCCCGCACCGCCTGATCCCCGGAGAACGACGCCTTCTCCCGCACCTCCAAAGGTGCCGTGCGAAAATTCAGGCCAACCAGGACAATTTCCATGCTGCGCGAATCGCGCTCCTAAAAATACCGGTGGTTCGTGGAAATGTAATTCACCAGCGTGAAACTCAATAACACCAGAATAAAATTGAAAACGCACAGGAGCGATGCCCGCGCCCCTCTCCACGTCGCCGTCCGCGCCAGCCGGTAATACACCGCGTAGAGCACCAGCACCACAATCGTGAAAATGTACTTGGGGTCAAAATACCCGTGCGTCGCGCCAACGTGCTCGTCCACCGCCAGAAATCCCAACGCCGTTCCCACCGCGATCGTCACCAACCCCACCAGCACGCTCGTGTGGCTCATCCGCTCCAGCAATTCCAGCGACGGCAGCCGCCACACCACCTCGCTCAGCTTCCGCATTCGCAAGAATCGCTCTTCTGCCAGGAACATCAGGCTCAGCACGCACGAAAGCGCAAACCCGGCGTACGCCAGAATGCTCAACGTCACGTGCAAGGCGAATACCACGCCGTGTGGCTGGCTCTGTGTCGGCGGATGGTCGGGCACCAGGTTGGCGGCAAAGAAGAACGCCAGGATAATCGGCACCACAAACGCGCCCACCGTCCGCTGGCGGTGGTAAATCTCCAGGCACAAATAGAGGACTGCCAGCAGCCACCCGAAAAGCGACATTGAGCCCTGCAAGTCATGGTACGGCACCGAATGGGCCGCCTTCGCCCGGCCCAACAGCGCCAGGTAATGGCACACTAACCCCAGAAACATCAATGCCGTAGCCAGTCGGCCGGTAAATTCCTTACCGCTATAAAGAAAGCTCAGGTACAAGCCTGAACTCAGCAAGTAGGCGAACACTGTCAGCAAAATAAAAACATGAGTCATCGGCTCGGGTCCTTCCCGAGTTGGCACGCAGCGGACGCGCCCATTTCCCCCAGCCTGCGCAACCTCTCAGAGGCCCTCAGTATAGCGTAGTCGCTACCTTGTTCCATGGTTCCGCATTCCCAATCGTCACATTACTTTACGTTCGCCCGACCCCACCCGCTGTGACGAACTTCACATGCTCTTCCCACTGTTCCTAATCGGAATCTATCATCCATTTCATCAGCTATTTGCGTTGGACGCCACGTATCCCCGGGCCTACAGTTAAAAGCTGGTGGCCTGCCAGCCGCTCCCAGGGGAATCCATCCGCCGCTGCTTCGCGGGACAAATGATGACAGCCACGGCTCTCTCAGCTAGATTTCGCCTGCCTTCATCTTTCGTGAACTACCAGCTCGACGCCGCATACGACGAAATGTTCGCCTCCACTGGGGCTCCGCGCGAACACTACCGCGCTCTCCAGCAGACCCTGCTTGGCCTGCCTCCCGAGGAACTTCGCCGCAGCCAGCAGGCCGCCGACCTCGCTTTTCTCCATGAAGGCATCACCTTCACTGTTTACGGCAGCAAGGAAGGCACCGAGCGCATTTTCCCCAACGACCTTCTACCGCGCATCATTCCCGCCCGCGAATGGGCCAGAATCGAAAAGGGACTCACGCAGCGCCTCGCCGCCCTGAATCTTTTTCTCCGCGATGTTTACCACGAGGGCCGCATCTTCGCCGATCGCGTCGTTCCGCGCGAGCTCGTTTATAGCTGCAAACACTTTCGACGCGAAATGCGCGGCCTCAACGTTCCCCGCGACATCTATGTCAGCATCTGCGGCACCGATCTCGTCCGCCTTCCCGACGGCAATTTTACCGTCCTCGAAGACAACCTCCGCGTCCCCAGCGGCGTCTCTTACATGCTCGCCAATCGCAAGGTCCTCAAGCGCGTCTTTCCCACGCTTTTCCGCGATTACGGCGTTTGGCCCGTGGACCACTACCCCCGCGTTCTCCTCGCCACCCTCAAATCCCTCGCGCCCGAAAATTGCCCCAATCGCTACGATCCCACTACCGTCCTGCTCACTCCCGGCGTCTCCAACTCCGCCTATTTCGAGCACACTTTCCTCGCCCAGCAAATGGGCATCGAACTCGTCGAAGGCCGCGATCTCCTGGTCCACGACAACGTCGTCTATATGCGCACCACTTCCGGCCTCCGGCGCGTGGACATCATCTACCGCCGCGTTGACGACGACTTCCTCGATCCCATCTGCTTCCGTCCCAGTTCCATCCTCGGCGTTCCCGGCCTCTTCAACGCCTATCGCGCCGGAAACGTCGCGCTGGCCAATGCCATCGGCACCGGGATTGCCGACGACAAAGCCATTTACGCTTATGTTCCCGACATCATCCGCTACTATCTGAGCGAGGATCCGATCCTGCAGAGCGTCCCCACTTTCCTGATGTCCGATCCCGCGCAGCGCCAGCACGCGCTCGAAAATATCGACAAAATGGTATTCAAGGCCGTCGGCGAATCCGGCGGCTACGGCATGTTGATCGGCCCGCAGAGCACCCACTATCAGCGCGAGGAATTTCGTAGCCGCGTTCTCGCCGATCCGCGCAATTACATCGCTCAGCCGACACTGGCGCTTTCGAGCGCCCCTTGCCTGATTGACGGCGAAGTGGAATCGCGCCACATCGACCTCCGGCCCTACATTCTCATGGGCGAGAAAGCCACGCTCGTCCCCGGCGGCCTCACCCGCGTCGCCCTTCGCAAAGGCTCTCTCGTCGTGAACTCTTCCCAGGGCGGTGGCAGCAAAGACACCTGGGTCCTGCGCGAGGGCGAAGCCGGCACGGAACTGCTCGAAGACGTCCGCGAACAGCTCGGCGCGCTGGCTTCCGAACTCGGCCCAAGGCGCACACTGAGGGAGAAGGCCTCGTGACCACTCGCCCGCCGCGCAATTATTTCGTCGAATCCTTCAGTCGCGACATCGGCATGCTTTCTCGTGTCGCCGACAGCCTCTATTGGATGGGTCGCTATCTTGAGCGTGCCGAACACACCGCCCGCATGGTCAACGTCGAGTTGCAGCTCTGGCTCGACCAGTCTCCCGAAATGGGCGCCGGCCGCTGGCGCTTTCTTCTCGAGGCCCTTAACGCGCCCGCGGGCGATGGTCCCGTGGACCCCACGAAACTCGTCAACACCCTGGTCTTCAGCCGGGCGAATCCTTCCTCCATCGTCTCCTGCGTCGCCATCGCTCGCGAAAATCTCCGCCATGTCCGCGAACAGTGCAGCACCCGCATGTGGGAACAGCTCAACCGCTTGTATCTGGACGTGATGGAAGTCCGTCCTCAGGAGGAATGGTTTCTCCAATCCCACGATTTCTTCCGGCTCATCACCGAAGGCGCCTATCTTTTCCACGGTATCACCGACGCCACCATGAGCCACGGCGAAGGCTGGCAGTTCATCCAGCTCGGCCGCTACGTCGAGCGCACCGATACGCTCACTACGTTACTGGAAACCCACTTCAAGCGCATGACGGGAGATTTCGATTTCCCCGTCGAAGGCGCGCAGTATCTCGAATGGGTTGGCCTGCTGCGCGATTGCGTGGCCTTCGAAGCCTACTGCAAAAAACACACCGCCGAAATTCGTCCCCTGCGCGTCGCCGAATTCCTCATTCTCAATCCCGAATTCCCTCATTCGGTCCGCTTTTCCGTCGACCGCGTCAACGCCGCGCTCCATCTGGTCAGCGACCTCACCCAGCGCGCCGCCAAACTCCCCACGCGCATCGCCGGCCGCCTCCGCGCCGAAATCAGCTACAGCCAGATTGACGAAATCATCGCCGATGGCGTCCACACCTATCTCCGCAACGTTCGCAAGGAGTGCACGGAAATTCACGGCGCCATCAACGAGATTTATTTTGACTACCCGATCGAAGCGGAGATCGCTTCCTGAGCGCCCGCATGCCCACCATCTATTCCATCAAGCATCTCACCAGCTTCCGCTACACTCCCGCGGTCGGCGAGACTTTCATGGAGGTCCGCCTCCAGCCGCGCAGCGACACCCGCCAGCGCTGCCTCGCCTATTCCCTTGACGTCACCCCGCACACCAACATCGCCGTCTATCGCGATTTTTACGGCAACTCCGTGCATCACTTCGATATTCCAGGAAAGCACGATTCCGTGCAGGTGGTCGCCGAGTCCACCGTCGAAATGCTTCCGCGGCTCGAAATTTCCAGTTTGCGCCAGAGCGAATGGGCAGAGCTCGATGAACTCGTCGCCCAGGGCGACTACTGGGAAATGCTTCTTCCCAGCCAGTTCGTATGCTACACAGAAAAGTTGGAACATCTTCGCGCGGAACTCGCTCTGGAGCGCCGAGGCGAGCCGCTCGCCATCCTCCAGCGCCTGAACGCTTCGCTCTACGAAGCCTTCTCTTACGTGCCTCATGCCACGCGTGTCGATTCACCGATTGACGAAGCCCTCGAGACCCGCAGCGGCGTCTGCCAGGACTTCGCCCACATCATGCTCGCCCTCGTCCGGCAGCTTCGCATTCCCTGCCGCTACGTCAGCGGCTACCTCTATCACGAAGATAAATGCCACGATCGCTCGCCCGCCGGCGCTTCGCACGCTTGGGTCGAAGCCTATCTTGGCGAAGCCGGCTGGGTCGAGTTTGACCCTACCAACAACCTTATGGGCTGCGACCGCCACATCCGCGTCGCCGTTGGCCGCGATTATGCCGACGTCCCGCCCACTCGTGGCGTCCACCGCGGCGAAGCCGAAAGCGAACTTGCCGTCATAGTCCACGTCTCTCTCGTCGATGCGCCCAAGCCAGAAGATCTCGCCCCCGCCATGGTCCTCCGCTCCAAGCGCCCCACGCCCGCCGCGCCCTCCCCCGTTGACACCTCCCAAGCCCAGCAACAGCAACAACAATAGCCTGCTTGTGCCACAGGCACTCCTGCCTGTGTGCCTGATCCATTTCCATCAGCGCATCCGCCTCGCACCATGTTTTTCGCCACCTTCAATCCATCCTGCCTCATTACACCATAGTTTGTGGGGACCTAACCTTCTCTGCCCGCTCCGGATCCTTTAGAGCCCGGGCTTCATGGCCTCCATCCATCCTCCCAACGTCCTCCATCCCCTGTGACAAATAACCTTTCTCCCAACGCTCGAACCTGCCAGATTTGTTATCCTGATACGACGCGACTTATGACAACTTCGGCCCCTCCACTCACCCGAAAAGAGCTCTTTCTCCGCGCCGCTCGCTGCGAGGCGGTTCCCCGCCTCCCCGTATGGATGATGCGCCAGGCCGGCCGCTATCTCCCTGAATACCGAGAGATAAGGGCCAGACATTCGTTCCTCGAAGTCTGCAAAACGCCCGATCTCGCCGTCGAAGTCTCGATGCAGCCCTTCCGCCGCCTCGGTGTGGACGCCATCATCATCTTCTCCGACATCCTCATCCCAGCCGAGGCCATGGGCCTTCCCCTCGAACTCGAAGACAAGGGCCCCAACTTGCCCGAACCCGTCCGTACCGAGGGCGACGTTCGCAAGCTGCACATCTTCGATCCCGAAGTCGAAACCGGCTTCCTGATGGAGGCCCTTCGCCGTTGCGTCAAGCAAGCCGGGCCCGAAGTTCCCGTTCTGGGCTTCGCCGCTTCTCCCTGGACGCTCGCCTGCTATATGGTCGAAGGCCGCACCAAGGAAGGCTTCGCCACCGTCAAGAGTTTCCTCTATGGCGAACCGAAAGTCTTTCGCGAGCTACTTCATAAAATCGCCCAAGCCACGGTTCTTTACTTGAAAGCACAAATCGCCGCCGGGGTTTCCGCCGTCCAGCTCTTCGACACCTGGTGCGGCGAGCTCGATCTCCACGACTACACCGAATTCGTCCTGCCCGCTGTCCGCGAAATCATCGCCGGCCTCGGCAACAAAGTTCCGGTCATTTATTACACGAAGGCTTCGCACCACTTGCTTCCGGCAATCGTGAAAGCGGACGCCAACGTCCTCAGCGTGGACTGGCGTGTTCCTCTCGCCGAGCTTCGTCAACTGGCCGGCCCGCGCGTGGCGTTGCAGGGGAATCTCGATCCGGCTGTGCTCTTCGCTCCGGCTGCCAAAATTCGCCAGGCAACTTTGGACATCGCCGCCGAACTCTCCGGCCACGGTCACATTCTGAATTTAGGCCACGGGATTCTGCAGCACACCCCCGTGGAAAATGCTCAGCTTTTCATTCACACTGGCCAGGAAGCCGCGTATCAACAGGCGCAGCCGGCCATGCCTTCCGGCGCCTGAGCGAGGAGGTTAACGCCGTGTCGACCATGAATCCAACCTTGCGGGAGATGCACGAAGACCTCTCCGTCGGCGAGGATTTCGTCCACCGCTACAATCGCCCCGGCCCGCGCTACACCAGCTACCCCACGGCGCCCGTCTGGACCGATTCCTTCGGCCCCGCCAATTACGAAACCGCAATGCAGGACGCCAACGCGAAAAAAAGCCCGGTCTCTCTCTACATGCATCTTCCTTTCTGCGAAAGCCTGTGTCTCTTTTGCGCGTGCAACGTCATCATCCGCAAAGACAAGAGCGGCACGCCGCCTTATCTCGCGATCCTCAAAAAGGAAATTGACCACGTCGCCGGCCGCGTCTCTCGCGACCGCCAGGTCGCGCAATTCCATTGGGGCGGCGGCACACCCACCTATCTTTCGCCGGAACAAATCGAAGAGCTCTTTGCCTACACCCGCGAGCGCTTCAACTTTGCCCCCGACGCGGAAATCGGCATCGAGGTCGATCCTCGCGTCACTTCACCCGCGCACATGGAAGTCGTCCGCAAAATGGGCTTCAATCGCCTCAGCATGGGCATCCAGGACTTCAAGCCCGAAGTCCAGAAAGCCGTGCACCGCATCCAGCCCTTCGAGCAAACGCGCGACCTCATCGCCAACGCCCGCCAGCTTGGTTTCGACAGCATCAACGTGGATTTGATCTACGGCCTGCCGCACCAAACCGGAGAAAGCTTCGCGCACACCGTCGAGCAGATCGTCTCTCTCTCTCCCGATCGTATCGCCATGTTCAGCTATGCCCACGTGCCCTGGCTCAAGAAGCAGCAGGGCTCTTTTGTGAAATTCCTGCCCGAAGGCATGCAGAAGTTCGACATCTTCCGCAACGGCCTGCTGAAATTCCTCGAAGCCGGCTACCTCTATATCGGCATGGACCACTTCGCCAAGGAAAACGACGAACTCGCCGTCTCGCAGCGCAACCGCACGCTGCATCGCAATTTCCAGGGCTACACCACCAAGGCGGGAGCCGACCTTTATGGCATGGGCATCACCGCCATCAGCGGCATTCAGGACACTTACGCGCAGAACTTCCGCGACATCGCCTCCTGGGAAAAAGCCGTCAACGAACACGGCGTCGCCACCATGCGCGGCTATCGCCTCTCCCAGGACGATCTCATTCGCCGCGAAGTCATCAGCCGTTTGCTCTGCCACACGGTGATCGTCAAGGACGAGATCTCCAGGAAATTTGGTATCGATTTCGACGAGTACTTCGCTCCGGAGCTCGAGCGCCTGAAAATGCCGCAGGAGGACGGCCTGGTCGTCCTCAACAACAAGGAAATTCGCACCGCCTGGCTGGGCCGCATCTTCATCCGCAACCTGGCCATGGTCTTCGATCCGTATCTGGAAAAGCAGCAGCTCGCTTCCCGGCCACTCTTCTCCAAAACCCTGTAGCGTTGCTTCTGCTGCGCGGTCTGCTCTTCAGGAGGCCGAGACTTCAGTCCCGGCGAAGAGAGCGGTAACCCGACGGGCTTTAGCCCCTGAAGGAACCCGTCGCAGAACGGTCAAGCCCCGGACCCGCGGAGCCGGCCAAGCGCCGGAGGCGCGAGACAGGTTAGCCCAGACCGTAAGGTCTGGGATTGTGTAGGAAAAGAAGGCTAGCGCCGTAGGCCCGACACAAATCCCCGGATCCACCGGCGCGGAGCTACGGTATCGCCCAACGGGGGTCGGGGCTTCGCTTCTACCTAAGCCTACGGGGAAAATTGGGCTTCAGCCCTTGAGGAATTGTTTTACTCCGGCACCGGTCACCAAAATGCCCACTCCCATCGAAGCCCTGATCGTCGGCGCCGGCATCTCCGGCCTCGCCACTGCCTACGCCCTCTCCAAATCCGGCATCTCCGTCCGCGTGCTGGAAGCCGCGCCTCGCCCAGGAGGCGTGATCCAATCCATCGCGCGCGACGGCTACCTCCTCGAATGCGGCCCCCAAAGCTTTAGCGGCAACGCCGCCATCACTTCCATCTGCAAGGACCTCGGCATCCTTGAGGAACGCACTCTCGCCGATCCCAAAGCCGCCCGCTATGTCCTCATTGATGGAAAACTCCAGGCCGTTCCCATGGGCCCCGGCATCCTCGCCTCTCCCTTTATGGCCGGCGGCACGCGCGGCGCCATCCTTCGCGATCTCTTCGGCAAAAGCATCGCGCCGGAGCCCGACGAATCCGTCGCCGCCTTCATCCGCCGCAAATTTTCCGCGACTCTGCTCGACCGCCTCGTCGGCCCCTTCGTCTCCGGCATCTACGCCGGCGACCCGGAAACACTCAGCCTTCGCGCCGCATTTCCCATTCTTTACGAGGCGGAAAAAGCCCGGGGCAGCATCCTTCGCGGCGCTTTCGCCGTGATGAAGCAACGCAAGGCCGCGCGCGCCAACGCGCCGCAAACGCCCCGCGAAAAGCCCACGCTGCAAAGCTTCCGCAACGGTAACGAAACGTTGATCAACGCCCTCGTCACATATCTCGGAGACAAACTTACCTGCGGCGCTGAAGTCTCGGACATTCAGGCTCTACCTTCGAATCACGAACCTAAATCCCCCCGCTTCCGCGTCGCCTTTCGCGGCCCGCGCGGCGAAGAGATTCTCGATGCCGAACGCCTTGTCATCGCCACGCCCACCGAAATCTCCGGCAAGCTTCTCGCCTCGCTGGATCCGGGTTTCCCCGGCCAACTCGGCGCCATCGGCTATTCCGGAATCGCGGTTGTGTCTCTCGGCTACGCGAAAACCGAGGTCGCCGATCCGCTCTCCGGCTTCGGCTTCCTAGTCCCGCGCTCCTCGGGCCTGAAAATCCTCGGCACTGTATGGAACTCTTCCCTTTTCCCGAACCGCGCTCCCGAAGCGCACGCCCTCCTTACGAGTTTTGTCGGAGGAGCGACAAATCCCGCCGCGCTCTCGCAATCACCCGAATCCCTTGTCGCGCAAGTCCACCGCGAACTCACTCCCCTACTCGGCCTGCGCAGGGAGCCCGCCTTCACCAACGTCACCGTGTGGCCGCGCGCCATCCCGCAATACAATCTCGGCCACACCGCGCGCATCGCAACGCTCAACACCCTTCGCGCCCGCTACCCCGGCCTCTATTTTGTCGGAAGCTACCTCAACGGCCCCGCCATCGGCTCCTGTGTCGAGCAAGCCCTAAAAACCGCCGACGACCTCCGCATTAGCTTCGCCAACTAGCCACTCGCGACCAGTAGTTGGAAGCTGGAATTTGGAAGTTGCCGATTGGCGGTGGTTGATTGGCGGTTGATAATTTCTTGTTTGCAGCCCTTCACTCTACTAGCGCCAGGGGCGCGCCATGAGCTAGCCCAGGCCGCAACGCCTGGGTTTGTGTAAGAGGAAGAAGACCAGCGCCGTAGGCGCGGCACACTCTGCCATCGCCTGGCACCGCCTCACCTCGCTCCTGACGAACCGCGGTCGTCGCGACACACATCTTTTCGCTGGCCGTCCATCACCCGATTACGCTGGAATGAATCGCCCGCCTACCCAAATACATAGCTCAGATCCGGCTCAATCCCATGCCTCTTCAACAATGCCAAAAACTCCGCCTCAGAGTTGATCCGTTTATGATGTTCGCCCTGATTCTGGAAATACCGCTCGACGGCGTGAATATTCGACGCGCTCACGCTAAACGCACCATACCCCTCCTGCCATCCAAATTCCCGTTTCCACAGGCGCACCCAGTGGGACGAATTCGATTTGACTGTCGACACCACTTTGGACCAATGCCAACGCCGATGGCACTTGAATCAACAATGAACGTGGTCCTCGACACCAGCGATCGAATACGCGCGGACATCAATCTCGCGACAAATCCCTGCCATAGAAGTCCACAAATCGGATTGTAATTCTTCCGGGATACACATCATTCTCGACTTGGTGCTGAAAATAATGTGAGCGGCGTTCTGTGCTTAGGTGGGTGACATCTTCCGCACCTCCGGCGCTGGTCGGAGAACCCTGGCCCTCGCGCTTACTCGCGGGGCCACCTTCTGCCGCGCCTCCGGCGCTCCACCTATATTTCATACAATAAGATGATGACTTATTTATAATCGGAGCGCCGCGGCTCCGCTTCATTACTTCTTTCCATTCCTGCTTCATTACCTCTTTTGACTTTCTCGATGCGCCAACCGAATCTCTCTCCGCTTCGCGGCCTCTCTCCACCGGCGCTTCTCTTCCGCCGTCTTCACGATAAGCGGCGGCACCGGCCGCGGCTTCCGCGTCACTTCGTCAATCGCCACGAACGTAACAAAAGCCGTCGTTGTCGGCTTCCGTTCTCCGGTCAACAAATTCTCCGAAAACACCTCCACACCCACTTCCAGCGAGGTGTGAAACACCCGGTTGACCTGCGATTTCAGCATCACAATCTCCCCCAGGCTCACCGGGTTCTTGAAATCAATGTAGTCCACCGACGCCGTCACCATGTAGCTGTTCGCGTGACGGCTCGCCGCCATGGCCGCCACGATGTCCACCATGTGCATCACGTGCCCGCCGAGCAATTTTCCCAGCGGGTTGGTCTGCGCCGGCAGCACCACTTCCGCCATCTCCGACGCCGAAGCGTTCACTAGCTTGGCCTTCAATTCGTATCCGTCCACACGGTCACTCTTCCCACTGCCTGTCCGCTTCATGTTTCTCCTCTGGTTCGGCTTCTTGGGCCGCTTGCGTCACACAACGTATAATACGCAAGACGCACATGACCGCACAAAACAAAACCCGCCGCCAGAAGCTGGAAGAATTCCTCGAGCAAAATCCCAACGACGCCTTCACGCGCTACGGCGTCGCCCTCGAATGCCTTCGCGAAAACGATCTCGCCTGCGCCGAAGCTCACTTCAAGACTCTGCTCGAAGCCAATCCCGACTACGTTCCCGGTTACCAGATGTACGCGCAAACTCTCGCCGAACACGATCGCGCCGAAGCAGCGAAGGCTCTCCTGAACAAAGGCATCGCCGCGGCTAATCGCCAGGGCAATCAGCACGCTCGTTCCGAGATGGAAGCCCTTCTCGCGCAATTGATTTAGCAGACTGCGGCTGCAGAGGCCGGAGACTTCGTTCATCTTCAGTCTTAAAAAGCTGCGTCGCGAGCTTTCTGCTTTCTCTTTAGGAGGCAGAACCTTTAGGTCCTGCTTTTGCAGGCTCGGGAAGGTGGACCTTAGCCCCTGAAGGTATGAACGATTGTTCGGCAGCGGGGCGATCCGCCCTCCTTGCTACAAATAACCCATACACAAACGCCCCCGACGCAAATCCCGCGCGCATCGCGCGAAACGACTTCAGATTCTTCACGAAATCCCGCCCCAGCTTTGCCGCTAGCGCCCAAAACTTCGGCGCCGCAATGATATCCAGGGCCAGGTCCCACGACCTGGCGCACTGCTTTGTCAAATCCTCGCGGCAAACGATTTCCAGCCCGCTCGCGCGCAGCCAATCTTCGTAAGCGTCCATGTCCGCCAACCGCACAAACATGCCCTCGTCAATCGGCGCGATGTATTTCTTCTCTTCCGTCGCGCTCAGACCTGGCCGCTTGAACCAGTCCGTCAGCGCAAACATGCCTCCCGGCTTGAGCAGCTTCGCCGCCTCGGCGAAAAACTTCTCCCGGTCCTGGTAGTGTGAAATCGACTCCATCGACCACAGCACATCGAACGGCTCCGCAAACGTCATGGCCTCCGCATCCATCAGGCAGAAGCGCGCGTCCGCGCGCTGCCGCTCCGCCGCCTCATTCGCCATTTTCACCTGCACCGGAGAGATCGTGATGCCCGTCGCCGCAACGCCAAACTGCCGGCATAGATACAAGCTCGTCCCTCCAAAGCCGCAGCCGATATCCAGGATCCGGGCCCCTTTGGAAATCCTCGCAAGTCCCGCAAGGTGCTCAATCAACAGGTCTTGGGCCTCTTCCTTGGTCTCGTTGCCGCGTACCCATAGCCCGTGATGAATGTGGTTCCCCCACAACTCCTGGTAATAGGGGCTCACTGCGTCATAATGCTCGATGATCTTTTTCTTATCGTTCGGAGATTCCATCGGGATCCATTCCGCCGCCGGCGCCATCCACAGCGCGCCGATTTTCAGCCGTATTGTAATCGCTTCTGCCTCGGCTGCAAACTTGGCTCCCCGTCGGCACGCCGCACCCGCCATCCGCCCTTCTCCTTCCCGATTTGCTATCATCTGCCTAGGCACCCATGCGGCCGGATCGCATACCGCTTTTCCCGCTGAACGTCGTGCTTTTCCCCGGCGAGCAGCTTCCTCTGCACATTTTTGAGGCGCGCTACCGTCGCATGGTGCGCGAATGTCTCGACGCCGAATCTCCGTTCGGTGTGCTCCTCGCCGTTGACGATGGTATCACCCGCGTCGGCTGCACCGCCGAAATTCTCGAAGTCGTCAAACGCTATCCCGATGGCCGCATGGACATCGTCACCGTCGGCCGCGATCCCTTCCGTATCGTGGAACTCTTCAACGACGATCCTCTGCTGGAAGGCTGCGTGGACTATCTCGAAGACCGTGACTCCTCCATCGAATCGCAAACGCAGCACCAACTGGTCGAACTGTTTGAGACCTGCCACACGCTGCTCTTCGAAAGTCTTCCCCGTGATCTCGACCAGGTCCAGAACGGCCAGATCTCCTTCGCCGTTGCTTCCACCTTGCCCATCGATCTCCTCTGGAAGCAGCAGATTCTCGAACTTCGCAGCGAGAGCGATCGCCAGGATCGTCTCCTTAGGTATCTCCGCGAGTGGGCGCCGCATCTACTCAAAGAGAAAGCCATGCGCCAGGCCGCCAGCGGCAACGGTCACGGTTTAAATTAGATTTGACTCTCGTTTCGTGGCCCGATAAGGACGCGAGATTTCTTCAGGAGGCCGTGGCAGCAACCCGGCGCAACACGGTGGAAGCCGACTGGGCGCCGGAGGCGCGGCAGAAAGATTTGGGTCGTCGGGAAGCACGGAACCAGCTGTAACCGTGCTCAGCCACGCTCGCTTTTCGATTTTCGTTGTTCAGCGGTCCATCGCGAGTGGTCCGCAGAAGGGGCCCCATGTCACCAAGCACTTCCGTCCATCCATCCGGTCATCCGAGACCTCGAACGCTCGGCGAGCTCAAGCGCATCCCCGATTTCGACGCGCGCTCCGCCGCGGTGTCCGTGAAGGATGAGATTCGCCGCAACCTGCTGCGCGCCATCGAGCGCGACGAGCCGCTCTTCCCCGGCGTGCACGGCTATGAGGACACCGTCATTCCGCAAATCATCAACGCCCTGCTCTCGCGCCACAACTTCATTCTTCTCGGGCTGCGCGGCCAGGCAAAAAGCCGCATTCTCCGGGGCCTGCTGCAGTTCCTCGACCCGGAAATTCCCGTTGTCGCCGGCTGCGAAATCAACGATAACCCGCTCCAGCCGATTTGCCGCAGTTGCCGCGAACGCATCGCCGCCGAAGGCGACAGCACGCCCATCGCCTGGCTGCCACGCGATCAGCGCTACGTCGAAAAACTTGCCACCCCCGATGTCACCATGGCCGACATCCTCGGCGACGTCGATCCCATTCGCGCCGCCCGCGGTGGCCGCGATCTCTCCGACGAACTCACTATCCACTATGGCCTGCTGCCTCGCGCCAATCGCGGCATCTTCGCCATCAACGAGCTTCCCGACCTCGCCGGAAAAATCCAGGTTGGCCTCTTCAACATCATGCAGGAAGGCGACATTCAGATTAAGGGCTACCCGCTGCGACTTCCGCTCGATGTCCTGCTCGTCTTCTCCGCCAACCCGGAAGACTACACGGCCCGCGGCAAAATCATTACCCCGCTGAAAGACCGCATCGGCGCCGAAATCCGCACCCACTATCCCACGACCATCGAGGAAGGCATCGCTATCACTTCGCAAGAAGCATGGACTTCGCGCGATTCCGGCATCAGCGTCGAAGTACCCAGCTACCTCCGCGAAGTCGTCGAGGAAATCGCTTTTCAGGCGCGCGACGATAAGCGCGTGGACCGCCGCTCCGGAGTAAGCCAGCGCTTGCCCATCTCGACCCTCGAAAGCGTCGTCAGCAGCGCCGAACAGCACGCCGCGCGCGCCGGCGAAAAATCCGTGGTCGCCCGCATCGCGGACCTCTACTCCGCGTTGCCTTCCATCACCGGCAAGATGGAGCTCGAATACGAAGGTGAACTCAAGGGCGCCGAAGTCATCGCCCGCGAACTCATTCGCACCGCCATCGGCCGCGTCTTTTCGCGGCACTTCGCCGAAGTCAGCTTCCAGCCAACCGTGCAATGGTTCGAAGGCGGTGGCGAGCTCAAGCTCCCCGACCTCTGCTCCACCAGCCAGCGCTACCAGCAACTCGCCAGAGTGCAGGGGCTGCTGGACCACGTCGCCAAGCTCGGCGTCTCCAACAAAAAAGACGAACCCCACGCCGCCGCGGCCGCCGAAATGATTCTGGAAGGTCTTTGGGCGCATCGGCGCATCGGCCGCAGCGAGGAGCGCGGCTTCTACGCCGAAAAACAGCGTCCGCCGGAGCCGCGTGATTCCGTCTCGCGTCCACGCCGAAATTACAACTGACGACGCGACGAAGCGCAGTTGTAACGGCCGCCTTCTGAGGCGGGGCGTCTCTTGCTGCGAAGGAGTCAAGCGGGGGTACCTTGAGTAGGTCGTGGCCGAATCTCAGATCGGCCAAAGGAGCGGCAAGATAAACTCGGCCAGCCAATTTCCGGGGAACGTTATGCGCCGTATACAACACGTGTCTTCTGCTGGCAGTTCGCTGCTAGCCGCTTGCCTGACCCAGCGGCTCGACGCTGACCCACCACAAACTCACGACAAACGGCTACCGACGAGGTTCACCACCTAATGAAATTCACCAAATACGGAAAATACATCGGCGAGCCCGCCGACGCCGTCGACCTCGAAGAACTCATGAAGCGCCTCGGCGACTTCCTTCTCCAAAGCGGCTTCGAGTCCCAGTTCTACGGCCTCTCCGAAATGGACGCCTCCCATTCCATGGAAGCCCTTCGCGAAGCCATCCTTCGCGCGCTCCAGGAAGGCGATCTCCTCCCCGACGACGCCATGACCGACGAGCTTCGCGAGCTCCTTCAGGATCCCGGCGCGCTCAACAGCGAAGCCATGCGCGAACTTATTGACAAGCTCATCGAACGCATGACCCAGGAAGGCTTCATCAATCCCCAGCAGCCTCCGCAAGTCACTCCGCCGCCGCAAAACACGCCCGGTGGCTCGCTCGGCTATCCGCAAGATCCCAGCAACTCCGAAGCCCGCTTCGAAATCACCGACAAGGCCATCGATTTTCTCGGCTTCAAAACATTGAAGGATCTTCTCGGTTCGCTGGGCCGCAGCAGCTTCGGCCGACACGACACGCGCGACCTCGCCACTGGCGTTGAATCCGGCGGCATCTCGCGCCCCTACGAGTTCGGCGACACGCTCAATCTGGACATCAGCGCCACGCTCTCCAACGCCATCCGCCGCGAAGGCGCCAAAGTTCCGCTCGAAATGGACTATCGCGATCTCATGGTCCATCAGTGCGAGTATCAATCCTCTTGCGCCACGGTGTTGCTGCTCGATTGCAGCCACAGCATGATTCTCTATGGCGAGGACCGCTTCACCCCCGCCAAGCGCGTGGCCCTGGCACTTTCGCATCTCATTCGCACGCAATATCCCGGCGACTCGCTCAGCCTCGTCCTGTTCCACGATTCCGCCGAGGAAGTCCCGCTCAGCCAGCTCGCCCGCGTCCAGGTTGGCCCGTATTACACCAACACGCGCGAAGGGCTGCGCATGGCCCAGCGCATCCTCCTCCGCCAGCGCAAAGACATGCGCCAGATCGTCATGATCACCGACGGCAAGCCCTCCGCCCTCACCCTCGACGATGGCCGCATCTATAAAAACGCCTTCGGCCTCGATCCCTTCGTCGTCGGTGAAACCATGGAAGAGGTCAACAAGTGCAAGCGCGCCGGCATTATGATCAACACCTTCATGCTCGCCACCGATTACAGCCTCGTCCAGTTCGTCCAGAAAATCACCCAGATGTGCAAAGGCAAGGCCTACTTCACCACGCCCTACAACCTCGGCCAGTATCTGCTTATGGATTTCCTCCAGCGCAAAACCCGCACCATCCACTGAAATCTCTGCTTGTGGCACAGGCATTCCTGCTTGTGCTCCGACGAATGAAAGCTTACGTTGGAGCACCCCCACATTCGGGTCGCACCTGTCGGCAACCCTACGTCCTTTTCCCTTGAGCTAACTCTGCAGCCATCCGTATTGAGCTAACTCTCTGCTAGACTTCCGGTTCATGAAAACCATTCTTCTCCGAATTTCCTGTATCTTCCTTTTCACGATATCTTTCGCCCGCGCCCAAGAGGTCATCCCTCTCTACGCGGGCACGCCTCCCGGCTCCGCTCCCGAAACCTATCCCGAAAAAGAATACTTCTCGCAGGTCTGGAAGACCGAAGTTGTCTCCAACGTCACCAAACCCACGCTCACCGTCTTCAAGCCCGCGCCTGGCACCGCCAATAACACCGGCATCGTTGTCTGTCCGGGCGGCGGCTTCATGGCTCTTTCGATCAACAGTGAAGGTATCGACGTCGCCAAATATCTCGCCGCAAAAGGCGTCACGGCGTTCGTCCTGAAATACCGCATCGCGCATACCGGCGAAGACGCCACGCAGGAATTCACCGAACTTTACAAGGACCGCCAGAAATTCCATGAAACCGTAGGCAACGTCATCCCGCTCGCTAACGCCGACGGGCTCGCCGCCATGGCCTACGTTCGCCAGCACGCCTCGGAATGGGGCGTCTCCCCGGACCGCGTCGGCATCATCGGATTCTCCGCCGGTGGCGAGATCGCGGCGGCCGTTGCCTTCCAATACGCGCCGGCCAGCCGGCCTGCTTTCGTCGCGCCGATTTATGCTCCCGGAATGTCGTTCAAGGATGCGGTCGTCCCCTCCGACGCACCGCCCATGTTTATCGCGGCGGCCACCGACGATCAGCTCGGCCTCGCCCCGGGCAGCGTGGAGCTTTACGAAAAATGGACCGAAGCCAAGAAGCCCGCCGAACTTCACATGTACGCCAAAGGCGGCCACGGCTTCGGCATGCACAAACAGAACCTGCCCACCGATCACTGGATCGACCGCTTCGCCGACTGGCTGGAACTCAACGGTTTCCTGGCCAAGCCCGCCACGTAGTGCGACCTGTAGGGGCGGCTTTACGCCGCCTTTTTCGTGTTCCATCACGCCCGGTAGCGCCGGCATCCTGCCGGCACGCCGACGCGCTATTCTCTTAATTCCCTCCGCTTTCTGATATCTGATTTCTGATCTCGGGTCTCTGACTTCTGCTATCCCCGCCCACTCGCGCTAAACTATCTCCATGTCCCTAAAACGCAAAATCTCCACTCTAATCGGTTGGGAGGCACCTTTGACCACCATTGACGCAGGACAGACCGCCCCGCAATTCAGGTTGAAATCGCTTGACGGCAAAACCTATTCGCTCGCCACGCTACTCGAAAAAGGCCCCGTCGTTGCCGCGTTCTTTAAAGTTTCCTGCCCCGTCTGCCAGTTCACGCTTCCCTTCATCCAGCGCCTCGCCGACCGCTACTCCGGCGACAACGCCACGATTCTCGCCATCTCACAGGATGACTCGAAACACACTGCCGCGTTCAACAAGGAATACAACCTGAAGCTACTTACGTTGCTGGACGATCCAGAGGACTATCGCGCTTCCAACGCCTACGGCCTCTCCATGGTCCCTACCATTATTCTGATCGAGGCCGACGGCAAAGTGAGGGTGAGCTGCATGGGTTTTGGCAAAGCCGACCTCGAAACCATCGCCGCCGAGCTCTCCATGCGCCGCAAAATCGCCGCCGCGCCGCTATTCCGCACGGACGAAGTCATCCCCGCCACCAAACCCGGCTGAGGCTCCAAAAACTAGGTCCGGTCGGACCTTCCCGAGCGCCAGAGGCGCGAAATACGTTAGCCCAGGCCGCAAGACCTGGGGACGAAACGCATGAAAAGATAAGCGCCGTAGGCTTGACACACTCCCAAATCGCACGACATCATCCGACGTCCTCCAGCAAATCCGGCTTGTGCTTCTCCGGCTTTTTTCGCTTGTCGGGGATCACGCGCGTGCCTGCCGGCGCCAGCCCGGCCTTTCGCGCGCGTCGCCGCGCTTCCACTCCCTTGTCCAGCCGCTTTTTCTTCCGCTTCGCCATATCAACTCGTTTTACCGGTAATTTCCGTCACGGCTCGCCATCCCTGATCGATCGCCTCATTCGTATACGCAAACATCCCTGCATCCGAATTCGCGATGTGAATATTCCCAAAAGGCTGCCGCCCGATCTCATTCGGCGCTTGTCCCTTCGGCCACACCGGATCGAACAACGACAAATATTCGTACGAATACCCGTGAGGCCAGCGATTCAGGGTAATCGCCTCGATGTCCCGCGCCGGATCGAATCCACCTTCGCCCAGCGCCCGGCCCAGCTGGTCCCGAATCGCCCGCTCAAACGTGGCAAAGCTCGTCGCGTAAAGCTGCATCCGCCCGGCCCGCTGCATCTCCCGCGCCGTTTTCCCCGGTCCCACCGGCACATGCTGCATGTGCAGCACGCACGGCTGCTCCGGGCTCTGCGTGAACTCGTACCCGTCCATGCTCACCGGAAAATCCATCTCAATCCCATAGAACATGCATCCCGGGCACGTCACGCCGCGAATCTTCAGCTTGTCCAGCGCCGTCCAGTTGCGAATCTGCACATTTGTATACACCAGTGGCACCTTGATGTTGTACGCCAATCCCTGCTTCTGCGCCTCCGGCATTTCCGGACACAGATACGGAATCACCATGTTCCAGCACGCCAGGATGCAGGCCTTCCCTTCCACGGCGTATGCCTGCCCGCCCCGCACATAGGTCACTTCCACGCCCTTGGGATTCGCCGCGTCTCCCAGATTCCGTGCGTGCACCGCCGTCGAATTCAGCCGTATCCGCATCGCGGCATTCTTTTCATCCAGCTTGGCGTAATTAAACGGAGCCAGCACCACGTCTTCCATGGTGTTGCCCGGCGCGACGCCCGGCACGAGCCACCGCACAAGAAGACGCGCGATCGACGCATTTCCGTCCGGGAAGTGGTAAATGTACGGCTCCTTGTCCTGCCGCGTCACTTCGAGGCCGATCCCCGGCCCGTCGTTGTCCACGATGCCCAGCCCCTGGAATCCCGGCAAATCCCCCAGACCGGCCATGTCGCCCGCGGGCACCGCGTCAATCGTCACGCCATAAAGCCCCAGCATCGAATTCTTGAAGAGCGGCAAAATCTCCGGCGTCACTTTCACGTTTTTCAGCAGAAATTCCTGGTAGCTGATCTTCGCCAGATACGCTTTCTTCGCCTCCGCGTCCATCCCTTGCAGATAATCCGTGTCTTCCGTGTACAGCCGCACGAGGTCACGTTTCGCAACATCGGAAAGCGGCATCGCCGCAACCGCCTCTGGCGACGGCGATCCTCCATAACCGCCAAGCCCGCGCACCAGCTTGTCCGTCCCAAACGTTTCCTTGTCGAAGAAAATCGCGTGCCCCATGCCGCGCCGCGAATAAAACGACTGGTCGTTGTACTTCTCGAACCGCTTCACTTCCACGCCCAGTTCGTTCAAAAGCCGTTTCGCCTGCGCGCTGTAGAGGTTCGGCCCGGCAATCGATTGCGTTCCGCCGTACCCGATGATTCGTTTTACGCCGCTGGTGAACTCGTTGCGCTTGGCGTGCCCGCCGAAATCGTCATGATTATCCAGCACCAGGATTTTCGCTTGCGGCCCGGCCTGCTGCCGGTAGAAATATGCCGCCGCAAGGCCGCTGATTCCTCCCCCCACCACAATCAGGTCATACGATTCACGGATCTTTTTCGGCTGGGGCCACTTTTTTCCATCGCGCATCGCGTGCGCCACTTCCCACGATCCGTCATGGTCTCCGCGCAAACCCGTTTTCGCCGGAGGGTAGTATCCCGGTTGTTTCTCTGGCGCATAAGCCGCTTCCGTCGCCGCAAGCATCTTTCCCAGGACCGTCTTGGGCGCGACCAGCGAGGCTCCCACGGTCACGCTCACGCCGTTCAGGAAATCTCTCCGAGTAATCTCCCGCTCCATTCCCAGCTCACGATCCTTTTTTCTCCGCCCCACGACACTCTCCTCTCTCGCCTCGAAACCGCACATCCCCACACGCAGGGAGTTTAAGAAAATTCCACCCCCAGCTTAGCCGAAAACCCTCTCGGCTCGCTTACGAACCTGTTTGCAAGGCAAGTCTACAGCAGAGAAATATGGCCGCGTTTGTGTAGCAGCTACCTACAAACGGTGGGACGGGTCGGAGCTTCAGCTTGGACATCGACATACGGGGGAAACTGGTCTTCAGCTGCTGAGGAATTGCTTGCATTCTCTCCAGCCCACTTGCGAGAGCAGTTCTAGTGTCTAGCCTTCAGGCCAGCTCGCTATCACCAATTCGCCAACCCTAAAAGCTGAACGCAAGCTGCAAATCAATCCGACGGTTATAACTCGAATCGCTGTACGGCCGCCCCGCCAGCGCATTCGACTCTCCGAAAATCGGCGAGCCCAGGTTCCCGACCGGCTGAGCCAGATTCACGTTATTGAAAATGTTTCGTCCAATCACGCTGAACGTCAGCGCGTACCGCCGGTTCGTCGACCCCGCGTCCCAGCCGTGCCCGGGTCCATGATGTCCGGTGCCTCGGCCAAATGTCCCGCCGCCCATCGGCCCGCTTCCACCGCCCGCGCTCTCCGTCGCCGGCCCGAATCCGAACGTCTTGCTCACGCGCAAATTCATCGTGAACCGCCCCGGCCCTTGGCCATAATTGATCGGAATTGGCGTGTACTCTCCGACGATCGGATTCGCGTCGAAGCAACCGTACTTCGTCTGATTCGTAGTTGTGCAGGTCGCAAATGCCGGCCGCGTGTTGAATGCGTTGCTGCCATAAGGGTCGGTGCCCGTCGTGATATTGAAGGGAATCCCCGAACTCGCGATGACAAATGGACTCACGCGAAAACCGCGCGGCAAACCCATCGTTCCGCCCACGAACAAGCGATTGCGAATATCGAAGCTGGCTCGCCCGTAATCCTCCGCAATGTGCAATGGCACGGAGGGGATGCTGTCCTCTCCCGCCGTATCGCTGTTGGCATGGTTGTAGGTGTAGTAGCCGAACAGCGACAGCCTGCTTCCCATCTGGATTCTGCCGTTCACGATCAACTGATTCTGTTTAAAATCTGCGCCCGACTCGTATTGAAACAGGTTTCCAATCGCCTGGTCCGGCCGCAAGCCCGGCGGATTCGCTGCCGAAGGCACGATGGCATTCAGATTGTCCGTGAAGAACTGGTGGACGCCGCGCGAATTGAGATACGTCACGGCAATGTTCGCCGCTTTTGTCAGTTGCCTCTCCAGCGAAACGCCGGTCTGAATCGTGTAGGGGGCGCGCAGATTCGCATTCATCGCATAATAGGAAGTCTGCGACGGATCAGGGCCCACCGAAGTGGGAACATTCGGGAAAAATGCCGGATTCTGGATTTGCAGCTGCTCCTGCAAGGGATTAAGTTGGTTGAATCGTTGCTGCGTCTCCACCAGGTCGTACGTAAACCGGTCGTAGAACATTCCGAATCCGGCGCGCAGCACCGTCTTCGGCGGATTTTTCGCGCTCCCACCGATTCCCCAGGCCACTCCCAGTCGCGGCGCAAAATCGGAATGATCGTTGAAATTATTCTGAGTCTCGAATCGCAAGCCATAGCTGAACGTCAGCGTCGGCCGGATCTTCCAGTCGTCCTGCGCGAACAGCCCCACGTCCACCAGCGTCACCGTCGAGGGAATTATCTGCGCCCCGCCCGCCGTCTGAAACGTCTGAGAATAGTAGCTCGCGCCGCCGCCCATCGCCTGAATAGTCGAAAATGGCAGCCCCGCCGCGAGTCCCGCCGAGGTAATCTCATACGCCTCGACCGGCGTAATCACGCAATTATTGTTCGCGCTCGAGGGCACGCACGCCGCGTCCGGATTCGGCCGCGAACCGAACACATAAGCCCCCGTAAAATTATTGCTGGTCACGTAACGGTCGTTGTTCGCACGCAGTCTTCCGCCGAATTTCCACGAATGCTTCCCGTGGGTCCAATAGGTGATGTTCTGGTATTCGTACCGCTTCCGGAGATCCGATGTACCGAAGCCCGCTCCCCCCGCGCCAACAAATGCCCCACTGACGTCGAGATTGTACAAATTGCTGACCGGCGTATTCTCCTCGTCAGAGTGGAGAAACTGGAACCTCGATTCATTCACGATGTGCGCGCCAATCACCTGCGTGTCCGTCGCTTGCAGCGTGTGCTCCACCTGGTCGTAATTCGTCCCCGTCTCCGGGAGGTTGAACTCGCCCACGTTGTCGTTCTTTTCCGAGTCGTGAAAATACTGGTAGCGCACCGTCAGCGTATTGTTTGGCGCCAACTGAAAGTCCACCCGAGGCGTCAACTCCGTTCGCGTTTGCGGGTTATTCACCGCCTGGCTGTACCCGTTCAGGATGCTGAAGGGAGCCGTCCCCGAGGGGCACGCGATATTCAGGATCGGATCCCCGCAGACGACCGTCGCGTTCACCACGTTCAGGGCTCCGATGTTCCGCCGGTCGAAATCGAAAAAGAACGAAGCCTTCTTGTTGATCGGCCCGCCGATGTTTCCGCGGTAGTACTCCGTGTTGTAGTCCGGCGCCGATTCGCCGGCTGGAAGATTCTCGAACGGATTTCGCGCGTTGAACGCCGAAGCGTTTCCCTGCACCTCCACGCGCCCGTGGTATTTGTCCGTCCCCGGCTTCGTGAAAATCTCCACGCGCCCATAGCCCAGCTTGTCGTATTCCGCCGAGAACGGATTCTGATTGATGCGAATTTCTCGTATCGAAGCCTTTGGCGGCAGTTGCCCCGCCGTGAATCCATCAATATAAATCTGCCCGCCATTTGGCCCCGCCGAAGGGCCCGCCAGCGCCTGCAACTCCGACTCCAGTTCGTCCGGATCGTCCGAAAGCGCCTCCAGATCTTTTCCCTGGAGCGTGATGCTGTTCGCATTGTTCTCCGGGCTGGTGTCCACTTGCGCCGAGGTCGAATTCACCACCACTTTTTCCTGCTGCACTTCCAGCGTCAGCGCCAGATCCTCGCGCAGCGCCTGCCCCGCCGCCAGCTTCACGCCAGTCTTGTCGAAAAGCGCGAATCCCGCGGCCACGGCCTTGATTTCGTATGTGCCCGCCGTGAGATTCTTGAACTCATACACGCCCTGCTTGTTTGTGGTCGTGTCCATCGAGCCGCCGGTTGGCGTCGTCAGCAACACCGTCGCGCCGACCAGCGCCCCTCCCGATGGATCGGTCACTTGCCCGTGAATCGTTCCGGTCGCTTCCTGTGCCCTCGCAGCCATCCCAAAAACCAGCAGCCATAACAATGCGAATGCAGCACTTCTCGCGCACTTTCTCAGCTGGGTCTGTGTTTTCACTCTGGAATCCCGCTCTCCCGGTCCCGGTTCCACGTCCCGAATTTATTGCGCCGCGGCCTCGCCGCCGGCATCGCTCAAACTCCATGGCGTCAAGATGCTCGTGGCTTGTTCCTTGCCACCCCGCAACAGCGGCTCCACTCCGCCCAAAACCGTAATGGCCGTCGCCTCCCCGTCAATTTGCCCGCCGGTGGCGACAATCATCACCGCCTCGCCCTTCTGAAATTCCGTTAGCGAAGTCGCCGGCAGACGGTTCAACAGTTGTTGAAAATCGCCGCTACGCCTCTGCCCTTCCGCGACGCCGCCGTTTGCCGCGCCGCCCCCGGCCACCTGCGCCTGGCTCGATCCCTTCGAGCCTTCCCCGTCCTCGCCCCTCAACCGCATGGCAATCATCTGCGCCATTCTCTCCGGCAATTTCCGCAACTGAGTTTCCGGACTCACCTGCACGGTCTCGGTCTTTTTCGTCGCCAGATCCTCCACGGAAATCGTCCCCGCGCCTGCATCCACCGCCGAAATCGTTCCGGCGATATTCAGGAACGATCCGGACACAACTTCGTCCGCCGCAAAGCTCGTCCCGTCCGGACTTTTCGCCCCCCGCGCCCGCAATTGATCCCCCGGTTGGATGTCGGAAACGCTGCTGATCTTCGCCGCGTCAAATTTCACGGATCCCGGAGCATACCGCCGCACTACCGTATTCTTCCCCACGGCGACCTTAATGTCTTTCTTCCCTTCCGCCGTCAGCGTGCCGATCATTATCGTCCCCTGCGCCACATCCACGCTCTTCACCAGGCCGCCAATCCCGTGCCGCCACGCTTCGCGCTCCTGAGTCTGCTTTGCGGCAATGTCGCTCTTTTTCATCGCGATCACCGTCACCGCCTCGCACGCTGGCGGCTCGCCGGCGCACCGCACCCTCACCAGCACGCGATCCCCCGGCTGAAATTCCGAGAGAGGAATCGCCAAGGCTTGCGACAAATCCTTCGACCCCGGCGGCACGCGCAGCAGCCGCGTCGTCGCGCTCACCGTCACTTTCGTTTCCACTCCTGCGTCGGTCGCCACCGTCATCGTGTCGCCCGTGATGGCCTTGATCGTCCCCAGAATCGGCGGAGTCCTCGCCGGAGCCTGCGCTGCAGGGCCCGCGACCACCCATGCAGCCGTCGCCAAAACCACCGCCGTCACCAGCGTAATCCGGCGCGCCGCTCCACCGCGTACACTATGCCTGTCCACAATTGCCTTTCCCATCGACCACTCCTCAAGTTCACTGCTTTTTGGGAGAGCGCCGCCCGGCCTGGACACACCGCGAGCGCGCCATCAGACCTACCCCTTAGACGCCGCCTTCCGCTTCCCGCGTTTCACCAATTCCACTTCCTCGTTCCACAATGCCGGGGCGCTCAACCGTATTCCGTGGCTCGCACCCGGCTCTCATTTCCCTCAAAGAGCGCAATCCAGCGGTTAATTCTTCCTGAGGGCGCGCCGCGTGCGCCCGAGGGACCTCAAGGTAGAGTCCCACCACGATCGGGCCACAGCCACTGCCTACCACAAACAGGCTGTTCCAAATTGCAAACTCCAAACTGTCGGCTATCAGCTCTAAGTTGTCAGCTTTCGTCAAATTCCAACGATCTCCCCCGTCGCGTCCACATCCACGTCCACCGCCCGTGATACCTTCGGCAGTCCCGGCATCAGCATCATGTTCCCCGAAATCACCACCACGAATCCGGCTCCCGCCGAAAGCGAAGCGTCCGTCACATTCAATTCCCAGCCCTTTGGCGCGCCCATCAGCTTCGGATTGTCCGTAAACGAATATTGCGTCTTCGCGATGCACACCGGCAGCTTGCCAAAACCCCAATTCGTGAACTCCTGCAGCTTTCCTTTGGCCTTGTCGCCCAGTTTGACTCCGGCGGCGCCATAAACGACGCGCGCTACATCGGCAACCTTCGCCTCCAGCGTGTCTTCGGCCCCATAAATGTACTTCGCTCGCACATCGGGATTCTTCTCGATCAGTTCCACCACGCGCCTCGCCAGATCTTCCGCCCCGGCTCCGCCATTTGCAAACGCCGTGTGCCGCGCGCTGGGCGCCCCATTTTCCCGGCACGCGCGTTCCAGGCGTTCCAGCTCGTCATCCGTGTCCTTCGGGAAACGGTTGATGGCCACTACGGTGGGCAAGCCAAACGAGTGCAGAATGTGCAGATGCTGCACCAGGTTCGGAATTCCTTTCTCCAGATCACCCTCGCCCTGGTTCCGCAAACTCTGTACCGTGGTCACCAGCACCGCCGCCGAAGGACTCACTCCCGTCGTGCGGTACACAATGTCAATGTACTTCTCCGCGCCCAAATCCGCCGCGAACCCGCATTCGTTCACCACGTAGTCCGCCAGCCGCAGTCCCATATCCTGTGAGATCACGCTGCTCGTGCCGTGCGCGATATTCCCGAACGGCCCCGCATGAACAAACGCCGGCACTCCCTCCACTGTCTGTACGAGATTGGGCTGAATGGCTTCCGTCAACAGCGCCAGCATCGCGCCGGTTGCTCGCAGGTCCTTTGCGTAGACCGGCTTGCCGTCTCGCGTCACTCCAATCAGGATGTTGTCCAGCCGCCGCCGTAAATCCCCGCGATCCTGCGCCAGCGCGATGATGGCCATAATCTCCGAGGCCGCTGTGATCACAAATCCCGTCCGCCGTTCGACGCCCGGCCTTTTACTCCCCGCGCCCACCACGATGTCTCGCAGCGCGCGGTCGTTCATGTCCATCGTTCGTGGCCACGTGATGCGCTCGGGATCGAGGTTCAGCTCATTACCGTGGAACACGTGCGCGTCAACCAGTGCCGCCAGCAAATTGTGCGCCGCCGCGATGGCGTGAAAATCCCCGTGAAAATGCAGATTGATCTTCGCCGCTGGCTCAATCGTTGATGCCCCACCGCCCGCCGCGCCGCCCTTCATCCCGAATACCGGGCCGAGCGAAGGCTCTCGCGATGTGATGATCGCCTTTTTCCCGATCCGTGCGAGCCCCTGCGTCAGTCCGATCGAGGTGACCGTCTTCCCCTCGCCGCTCGCCGTCGGCGTCGTCGCCGTCACCAGGATCAGCTTCCCCCGCCGCGGAAATGCGGCATCGTCCAATAAATCCAGCCGCACCTTGCCGCCGAACGGACCGATCTGCTCGAAATATTTTTCCGGGAGTCCCAGCTTCTTGACGATTTTCTGAATCGGACGCACAACTTTGGTCATGGCTTTTCCGGCGAGCCTGATGCGGCTGCTCGCTCCTCAATTCGCTTTCTGTGGGATGTGGAGTCTCGGGAGGGTTTTCCTGCTTCTCTCCAAGCTGCAAAACTCGCTCTTCGCAACGCTCCCTAGAATATCACTTCGCTCAACACCATCCCATCTGCGTGTTTCTTCTTGGACACCGAGTGCGAAGCAATACGTACAAGGAAAGGATCGTTGCATTCGCATTCGGCATTTTCCAATCTCTCCGTTACCTCTGCGGCCCTCTGTTGCCTCTGCGGTAAAATCTTTTCTCTTCTCGTCTCCGCAACGATTTCCTTTTTCGTTTTCCCTACCCTGCTCTCGGATTCTTTGCCAAAATAAGGCCCATCATGAAAATCAAATCGCTCCTTCCCATCGCTCTTCTGCTTTTCCCATTGATTCTCATTGCTCAGGAAAAAAGCCTCCCGCACCTCGAAAAGCGCGGTGTTGCCACGCAACTAATTGTCGACGACAAGCCTTACCTCATGCTTGCCGGCGAACTCCACAATTCCAGTTCCTCCAGCCTCGACTTTATGAAGCCCATCTGGCCGCGCCTCGCCGCCATCCCGCTCAACACCGTCCTCACTCCGCTCTCCTGGGAGCTCGTCGAGCCCGCCGAAGGCAACTACGACTTCGCCCTCGTGGATGGCCTCCTCGCGCAGGCCCGCGCAGAGCACCTCCACATCGTTTTTCTCTGGCTCGCCGCGTGGAAAAACGGCATGTCCAGCTACGCGCCCGTGTGGGTCAAGGACAACACCAAGCGTTTCCCTCGCGTCCGCCTCCACAACAACGAGGTCGAAATCCTCAGCACCATCGCCGGCGCTTCCGACGCCACGCGCGACGCCGACGCTCGCGCTTTCACCGCCGTCCTGCAGCACATCCGCGAGGTCGACGCCAAGGACCACACCGTCCTGATGATGCAGGTCGAAAACGAAGTCGGCATCCTCGGCGACACCCGCGATCACTCGGAAGCCGCCGACAAAGCCTTCGCCTCCCCCGTGCCTTCCCAACTCATGGGCTATCTCAAAGCTCACCGCGATTCCCTCGATCCCGAACTCCTCGCCCTCTGGCGCCAGCTGGGCGAGAAAACCTCCGGCAGCTGGTCGCAGATTTTCGGCGATACTCCACGCTCCGATGAAATCTTCATGGCCTGGAACTACGCCCGCTACGTCCAGCACGTCACCGCCAAGGGCAAAGCCGCTTACAACCTCCCGATGTACGTCAACACCTGGCTCGCCGGAGAAGATGTCGTCCCCGGCGAATATCCCAGTGGTGGCCCGCAGCCGCGCGTGATGGATATCTGGAAAGCCGCCGGCTCCGCGATCGATCTCTATTGCCCCGATCTGTACGCAGCGAATTTCTCGTACTGGGCGGACCGCTACGATCGCCCCGACAATCCGCTGTTCATCCCGGAAACGCGCGGCGGCGCGGACGGTGCCGCCAATGTCTTCTACGCTGTGGGCGAGCACGCCGTCCTCGGCTTCTCTCCGTTCGCCATTGACGGCTTCGCGGCCGACGCGCAGGACCTCGGCCCTAGCTACGACACCATTGCCTCCATCGCTCCAATTCTTCTCGACGCGCAAACGCGCGGCGGAGTCCACGGCTTCCGCCTCACCAAGGAGCGCTCTTCCGTCAACTTCACGATGAATGGCTACTCCGTGCAGGTTAGCCTCGACGAACTTTTCGGTTCGCATGCCGAGAATGGCTATGGCCTCATCATCGCTACCGGGCAAAACGAATTCCTCGGTGCCGGCAAAGGCTTCCGCGTCAAAATCACGCCGCGCGAACCCAGCCCGTTCCGTCTCGGCCTCGCATCGGTTGAGGAAGGCGTCTTCGTAAATGGCCAGTGGGTTCCCGGGCGGCGGCTCAACGGCGACGAAAACGACCAAGGCGCGTACTGGCGGTTCGACTCGCACCGGCTGCACGTCGAAAAAGCCGCCTATTACCGCTTCGAATGATCGCTCTCCGGGGCCGCACGTGATCACGCGCTGATTGTGTGCTTCCTCGCAAGGAAGCGATTTTTCGGTGCTACCATGCTTGTCTCGCCGCACAGGGCTTCACCGTGTGTGACGGCGATCAGGAGGCGCTCCCTTCCGATATGCACGAACCTTTCGCCGCTCCTGAATCCATCATCGAGTTTCGCGACGCGGGCTACACGATTCCCGCAACAACGCCTCGCGCGATCCTCAACGGCATCTCCCTGCAAATCGCCGATGGTGAAGTCGTGGCCGTCATTGGACGCAGCGGCAGCGGCAAGACTTCTCTGCTCAAATTGATCAACCGCGTGCATCGTTTTAGCAGCGGCGATGTTCTTGTCAGCGGCAAATCCGTCGCCGCCTGGGATTTGATCCGGTTGCGGCGCGGCATCGGCTACGTCATCCAGGAAACCGGCCTGTTTCCGCATCTCACCGTCCAGGAAAACGTCGGCATCGTCCCGGAACTCGAACGCTGGCCCGTGGACCGCAGGCGCCTCCGCTTCCAGGAAGCGATGGCGTTGGTGGGGTTGAGCGCGGACGAATACGGCAAGCGCTATCCGCGCGAGCTTTCCGGCGGCCAGCGCCAGCGCGTCGGCATCGCCCGCGCACTCGCCGCCGACCCGCGCATTCTCCTGATGGACGAGCCCTTCGGCGCTCTCGATCCCGTCACGCGCGCCGAACTTCAGCAAGTTTTTCTGCAACTCGCGCGGCGCGTCTCCAAGACGATTGTCCTCGTCACGCACGATCTCCGTGAAGCCCTGCTGCTGGGAACGCGCATCGTGCTCTTGAAGGACGGCGCCATCCTGGCCTCCGCGGCGCCCCGTGAGTTTCTGGAGTTGGATCAGCCGGTCGTGCGCGAATTCATCGCCGCGTCGGAGTTGCGTCTCGGGGCGCCCGCATGAGTCTCTGGGCGTTTTTCGCCGGTCATCGCGTGGAAATCTGGACCGCCATCCGGCAGCATCTGTTCCTCGTCGGAGTTTCCATGGCCATCGCCATTGCCATCGCCGTTCCCCTGGGCATCCTCATTGTCTCGCGCCCACGTTTGCGCGCACTGGCGCTCGCCGTCGCCAACATTTTTCAAACCATTCCGAGCCTCGCCCTGTTTGGCTTTTTGATTCCCTTGCCGCTTCTGGGGGGCATCGGTGCGCAAACCGCCATCGTCGCTCTCGTTCTCTACGCGCTCCTTCCCATTCTGCGCAACACGTACGTCGGGCTTACCGGCATTGATCCCGCCATTCTCGAAGCCGCCGAAGCCATCGGCATGACAGACATGCAAGTCATGTTCCGCGTTCGGCTGCCCCTGGCCACCAGCTTCATCCTTGCCGGAATTCGCACCGCAACCGTCATCACCATCGGGATCGCCACCATCGCCGCCGCCATCGGCGCCGGCGGCCTTGGCACATTTATTTTTCGTGGCGTCGCGATGGTCAGCAACGTAGTCATCCTGGCTGGCGCGGTCCCCTCGGCCGCCCTGGCCTTGCTTGCGGACTACGCTCTCGGTCTCCTCGAGCGCAAGCTAAGGATCACCTAGGATGAAGCGCGTGCTTCTTGTAACCGCCATCGCTATTTCCCTGCTCTGCCAATCCTGCGGCGGTCCGGCGAAGCCGCATCTGGTCATCGCCTCGAAATTCTTCACCGAGCAGATCATCCTTGCCGAACTCCTCGCGCAGCACATCGAAGCCAAGACCGGAATTCCCGTGCAGCAGAAATCGAATCTTGGCGGCACGCTTCTGGTGCAAAATGCCATGCTCGCGGGTGACGTTGATCTCTACGTCGAATATACCGGCACGGCCCTCACCGCCGTCCTCGGTGAAAAACCTGAGGGGGCGCCCACCGACGTGCTCGATCGCGTCCGGAAAGAATACGCCCGCCGATTTCACTTCGCGGTCACTGAGCCCCTTGGCTTCGCCAATTCCTTCGCGATGGTGATCCGAGGCACGGACGCCCGCGATCTTCATCTCTCCAATATGTCGGATCTGGTCCGCGTCGCGCCGCGCTGGCGGGTCGGCGTCGGCTATGAATTCCTCGGGCGCCCCGATGGCTACTCCGGCTGGACCAAGCGCTATGGCCTGAAATTCGGAAAACAACCGAGCGTGCTCGATTTGGGGCTGCTCTATCGCGCGCTGATTGAGCGTAAAGTGGATGTGGTGGCGGGAAATTCTACCGATGGCTTGATTGAAGCGCTCGGCCTCGTCCCCCTGCGCGACAACCTCCACTACTTCCCGCCCTACGATGCCGTCCCGGTGGTTCGCGAAGACGCGTTGCAACGATTCCCGCCGCTGCGCGCTGCACTTGCCGGTCTAGCAGGTAAAATCTCCGAAGCCGAAATGCGGAATCTCAACAAGGAAGTGGACGCGGACCAGCGCGACGTGCGCACCGTGGTCCGCGAATTCCGCGCCGCGAAGGGGCTGTGAGGGGAAGTCGAAAGTTTTAGGTTTTTAAGTTTTAGGTCGAAAGCATGAGAACGGAAGTTTTAAGGGATAAATTCGCTCTCACTTAAAACTGAAAGCCTCTAACCGGCCACTTGTTTGCTCACGCGAACTGGGGCGAAAAGTCCGTCATCTTCAGATAGGTCGAATCGACCTTTTCCACCAACTTGCCCTTCTCTTCGGATTTGGCCTTCACGGCCTGCCACTCCGGATCGGCCTGGAAAGATTTCCAGTTCGCGGCCGCCGCCTCGCGACTCGGATGCTCAAGAATGTAAAAGAAGGTGGTGCTTTTCGCTGGCTCGTCCAACGCTGTCCAATAGGCAACACTTTTCATCCCATGCTTCGCAAAAAGCCGATCCGTGTGGTCGCGGAAGCGGGCCACCAGTTCATCCAGCTTTCCGGGCGCGGCGTGATAAATCCGCAGTTCGTAGACCTTCGTTGACCCAGCTGTCGCTTCACCTTGCTTCTTCTCCTCGGTCTCCGGAACCTCATTCGCGACCGTCAGGGTCGCGCCGCCCATCGCGTCTGCCATGCCGACTGGCACAATCAGAGTCAAGGGCACACCCCACAACAATGTTCGCCTGTTCATGCAGCGCATTCTAGCAAAGCCTATGTGAGTAAGGCATCCATTCCTTTTGGGCTTCGCGGACGGAGCGAGAATTGGGAAGCATCAAGTTCTGAGCTAGAGAAAGCTTCGCATTGCCCCGGCTGATAAAAGAATGAAGGCAACATTCATGTCGGCGCGCCGACATTTAAGAAATTACTTGAAGGTAATTCGAATGATTTGAGGGAATTTCCCGAATTGGGAATTCGGGGTCTCTACACGCGCATATCCAAGAAAACGCTCGGGATCTTGCACGCACGCGAAGACGCTCAGGGCTAACTATTTAGTTAGTAGGTCATCCGCGATTTCGATAGAAGTGCTGACGATGCAATGGACTAGCGGTATTCCAAAAATTCCCAAATCGGCAAAATCGGCGCGAGCCGTTCGAACAACCTTCAAGTAAAACTTTAAATGTCGGCGCGCCGACATTGGTCCCAAGTTAGGAACCACGGACTACACGCGACGGGACGCGGCCAACCAGTTGGTTTCCGTGAAATCCCCAGGGATTGTGTCTCCGGAACGGCCGCGGTCCGGGCTTCGGCCACTCCGTCCTTCCCCTGCTGCGCCTAATACTATTGTTTCTCGCAATATAATCGCGGCATTTAGCGAAATGGGGAGGATGTCGTGCCGTGCCGCTTGCGTCACCCCCCGTTCTGGAGCAGACTGGCGGGCAATTGTGGTGACGTGTGGAGGGCACTTGATGCGGAAAGCATTCTCTCCCTACAGGACAACCCTTGCGGTCCTGGCTCTTTCTTGGCTGGGGTGCACTCTTTCTGGACAGGAACTCCCCAACCTGCCAGCTCTGACACCCGCGGAGCTGTCCATGACGGACAATCCCAAAGAACCGGGTGGGCCCGCAGCAATCCTCTACTACGCGGTGATCACCGACAATCACAACTCGACGGAAACCCACTCCATGAGGATTAAGGTATTTCGCGATGATGGGAAGAAATACGCCGACGTGGAGATTCCGTACCTGGAGCGCTACAGCCAGGTGGAGGACATTCAGGCCCGGACCATCGGTAGCGATGGCAAGATCACTCCTTTAAATCAGGAAATCTTTGACCGCGAAATCGTCCGGCTCAGAAAGTTCGGCTATCGCGCAAAGGTTTTCACCTTGCCGGATGTGCGAGTCGGCAGCGTGCTCGAGTACAGCTATCGCCTGCACTACAAGGAAAAGATTCCGGACGCGTTTCAGCACCCCAACCGGTACGTATTCGACCGTGGCATGACGTATACCGCAGCGGAGTGGAACATCCAGCGCGACCTCTACCTGATGCACGGGCATTTCACTCTTTTGCCGGTCAACGGAGCGCTCGTCGAGCACTACACAGTGGGCCTCCCGAAATCGACTTTTCCCGAGATGGCGACCGGGCTGACGGAATTTGACTTCAAGGATATGCCGGATTTTTCGCCAGAAGAATATTCCCTCCCCGAAGACGAACTAAAGGCAAAGATGACCCTCTATTACGAGGCCGGATTCGGCTGGCCGGATGCCTACTGGTCGGGGCTCGGCCGGGAGTGGGCCAAGCTGTATGACAAGTTCATTGGCCTCAAGCGGTCGAAAGCCATCGATGCGGAAGTTGCCCGGCTGACTTCGTCCGGCGACAGCGATGAAGCAAAACTGCGAAAGTTGTACAACCGGGTGCAGCAAATCCGCGACTTGGGTTACGAGGAGCCAAAAACGGAGAAGGAGTTCAAACGCGAAAAACTGCCGGAAAACAAGGTTGCACAGGACGTGCTGGAGCACGGATACGGCTCCGGCCACGAACTCAATCTCCTCTTCATCGCCATGGCGCGCTCGGCGGGCTTCACCGCCGATCCGGTCGCAGTGGTTTCTCGAAAGAATGGACTTTTCAAAAAGGACTATCCAAACCATGAGCAGCTGGATGCCGTGTTGGTTCGTGTGCGAACCGGCGCTCAAGTCTATTTCCTCGATCCAGAAACACGATTCTGCCCCTTTGGCATGCTCCCCTGGTATGAGACCGCGGCCGGAGGGGTGATTCTCAATGAGATGAATCCGCAGATTGGCACGACGCCCGAGCCGGTCAGCGCCGACGCGGCCACCCGCTATTCCGGCCGCTTTCAGCTGGATGCCGAGGGAAATCTGAAGGGCGAGCTACAAATTCGTTATGAACGCCAGGAAGCCTTGATCCGGCGTCTCTGGAACATCCGCGCGGATGTAGGCAAACGCTCCAAAGAGATGGAAGAGGCTTTGAAAAGCACGTTTCCGGATGGAACGACGATCAAATTCAAAAGTGCAGAGGGCTGGGATACTCCGGAGAATCCCCTCACGGTCCAATACGAAATCGAGATACCCAATTATGCGACACCCGCCGGCCGCCGCCTTGTACTGCCGCTCGGCGTGCTGCACCTGACCGAGAAGAATCCTTTCCCCTCGCCCCGCCGCGTCTACCCGATCTATTTCGAGTATCCGTATGAAGTCTATGAAGACATGCACATCGAATTGCCGCCGGGGATGCGGGCGGAAGGCTTGCCTAAAGAGAAAAAGGCGGATCGCGGCGCGGTCAAGTACGACTTCGAGGTGCAACAAGACGGAACTGGCTTACAGATCAAAAGGACCAGGCTGGTCCACGGTTGTTATATCCCCCTGGAACAATATGCGAATCTGCGAAGCTATTTCGATGAAGTCCTGGCGGGGGACACACAGCAAGTGACTGTGCAGGGGACGCAGGCCGCGGAAGCCAAACCTGCGCCGTGAGCTCTCGCACACCGCGCCACATGGTTGGCTGCAGGCCCTGGGTTCGCGGGCCCAGCGCGCCGGTCTATGGACCTGACGGAACGGGAATTCGCAGCTTCAGTCCAAAATTCTCAGTCTGCGCCGTTGGCGAAATCGCGCAGCCGCCCGCGCCGGCTTCCGGGCGCATGGCTTTCTGAATCGCCTCCGCGCGGCGGCTTTCCAGCGCGTTGAGCTTCTCCGCATTTCCCGCGGGAACTTCAATCGAGCAGCGCAGCGCGGAATACCGTTTCAAGGCTGCCGCCGCGGCCCCCAGTGCCTTCGTATCGCCGGCGCTCAAGATCGAAGATCCATTGCGAAACTTCACTGGCCAGGTCGCGGGCACGCGCTCAGTGGACAGGCGGATGTTCTTCGTTCCGCTACGCTCCTGCAGCACCTGCTGCACGGAAGCCTGGCCGAGTTCCCCCAATTCCACATCCGACAGATACACCACGTGGAGCAACAGTTCAGCCGAGCTTTGCTGGATTTCCACATCGGACGCGATCAGCGGCGCGGTGGACTGCGGCCATGCCGCGGAAAGCTCCGGCCGCAGACGCTGCCAGATTTTGGCATTCAATTCGTCCAGGCTCTCCAGCGGGGCCTGCGTCGTGCTCGCCGTGCGCGCGATGATGTTGGTCAGTTCCGAACGCGTCGGCACCTCGAAAATGGAGAGATCCACGGTCAGCCCGGTCTTGGCGGCGATGGCTTGCTCTACTTCCTTGCGCTGCGCTTCGCTGAACCCGCGCGGCAAGACGGCCATCGCGGAAACATGGACGTGGTCTTGCGAAACGGACACGTCCTGCCGGAAAAGCGAGTCCTTGGGAATCACTCGTTCGAGTTCCGCCTGTACCACGCGGCGGGCATTCGTCTCCACCACCAGCCGGTGCAGCGTTCGCAGCAGCGGCACGCACACCGGCACCAGAAACAAAATCAGGATCAGCAGCCGCCGCGGAAGCGTGCCGAAAGTGCCAAACAGATGCCGCAACGGCGTGCGCTGCAGCGCGCGATACATCCGGTCGTCGGGCTCCTGCTCCTCCAGCCATGCGGAAATCTTGCGCCGCACGGGCCATGCATCCATGCGGATGCTGAAGAACACGAGCACGGAGCTCAGGACGATGGCCACCAGGTTGGTCAGAAACAGCAGGCCGCCCCCGCGCACGATGGTCCAGTCCCATCCAATCCCGATTCCAAATCCCACCACCGCCAGAGGCGGCATCAACGCGACCGCCACGGCTACGCCCGGCAGCGCCGTCACTCCTCCGCCGGAACCCCCGCGGCAAACCACTATCGCTCCGGCCAGCCCGGACAGAATGGCGATCGCCAGGTCCAGCAACGTCGGCTGGACGCGCGACAATATCTCCGAGGTGGGACTGTGAAACGGCAGCGGCCAGGTGATTAACGCCGCCAGCGCGATCGACCCGAAAATGCTCAGCACCACGCTCAACAGCGATCGGAATCCCAAATAAAAGTCGCCAAGCGCGATGCCCATTCCCAACGCAAAAATAGGTCCCATCAGCGGCGAAATCAGCATCGCGCCAATCACCACTGCGGGACTATTGATGATTAGCCCCAGCGTCGCAATCCCGATCGCGAACGTCACTTCCAGCCAGTAATTCATATCCGCGATCTCCGAGTTGCGAAACACCTGAATGTAGATTGCCGGCTTGTCCTCATCCTTGACCAGCAACAGCCGGGCAAACGACGCGCGGATCGCATCGGTGGCCTGGCGCAGAATGCGCATGGTCTGGCCGTTTTCGGTGGCGGGATTGTCTCGATTCATAGGGTGGTTGATTTGTGGCGTTGTGAACTCCGGGCAAATTTCAATCCGTCAGGAACTCGGTCCACGCTCCATCAACTCCAACAAAGCGGTGCTTCAGGCACTTCTGTTACCTCCGTGGTAATTAAGGAACTCGCGTAAGCAACGAACCGGAGGTCTCGGCATTTAGTCGCCCACTTGCCGGTGTGCTGCGCGCGGCAGGGTGCCGGCCAGCAAAAGGACGGCGCCGCAAAACATCAGCGTGTCGAACACGTAGTTCAGGCCGTTGCCGAGGCTGGCGCGGTCCACTACCGCGATCGGAACGTAGACGACCAACTCGACGAAGAGCACCGTCAAGCCCAGCCACGTTGCGGCGGCGCGGGTTTTCTTGCCGGCAAGCAACAGCGCACCCGCGAACGCGTAGACTACGGCTGCCAGATACGTCCAAATCGCGTGCCCATAGACGTAGTCGGGGGTCAATCGGTTCAGCGGAACGCCGGGGACGTAAGCGCCGTGCAGAAATTGTTCGAGACTGAAAAACAGCACGGGAATGCCAACGAAGTATCGCGCAACAGTCGCAAGGACATTCGCGGCACGCCCGCGCCACTCTTCGCTGAAACTGGCCGCCAGCGCCAGAGCGCCGCCGCTGAACGATAACTCCCGAAGCGCCACCGTGAGCGCAAAGCGATCTCGCGGGTCTTGCAGCCAACCGGGAACGTCCATCAGCACGACGAAGAGGAGAAACGTCAGCGCCACTAAACTCGCCGAGAGACGCCCCTGAATCCGCGTCACCATGCTCAGCGCGGCGGCGATGAAGCACGCGCCCACGAAGTATGCCCAAAACAGGTGCCACGGGATCCATTGCGGCACGATTGACGCGATGGCTGCCGTCTGCGTGAAATGTTCGGTGCCAAACGCGGCGAGCGGCGCCGCATAAAAAAGCGGCCCGAACAGAATCAGCTTGTCGAATCCGCGGGCCCTTTGCCATTCCCCACTAAGCAAAATCATCGCCAGCCCGATGGCAAAAACCGCTCCGCCGACGCAGTACGACCAAATCACCTCGCGGGGAATCGCGAGGTGAATCATGATCGCCGGCGTATTAGCCAAGGTGCTGACCACAACTACTCTTGTATCCCAACTGCACCCCGGCCCGCTATCAATTCCAGTTGGGCCTCGCCATCTCTTCGGGGAGCGGTGGGCCGGCGAAGCATTTTCTAAGATTTTCACCTTCCGTGGAAAAGAACCGGAGAGAACTCCTCGTTTAGTGGCTCTATCGGGGAAAGAGAGGGCCGCCGCATTGCTACGTATCGCTTGACGCCTGGCTAGTGGACCCAATATTCTTCCGGGCAATCTGACTCCCGAGTGTAAATCGGGGAATGCACAAATTGACCCGCGTTTCCAACAATACCTTGCCACCAGACTCCGCCGAGTCGCGGGTTTTGCATAAGGTAAAAATCAGAATTATCCCTTACATCCTGCTGCTCTATTTTGTGGCGTATCTGGACCGGATCAACATCGGATTCGCCGCCCTGACAATGAACAAGGAGTTGGGTGTGACCAGCCAGCAGTTTGGCTTGCTGGCCGGAGTTTTCTTTTTCGGCTATTTCCTTTTTGAAGTTCCCAGCAATCTGTTGCTGCACAAGATCGGAGCGCGCATCTGGATCGCCAGAATCCTGATTACCTGGGGAGCCATAGCGGCCCTCGGCGGATTCGTGCACACCGTCGCGCAACTCTACGTCGTCCGTTTCCTGCTGGGATTTGCCGAGGCCGGCTATTTTCCGGGAATCGTTTTATATCTCACGTACTGGTTTTGCCGGCGCGACCGGGCCCACGTGAACGCACTTTTCTTCACTGCTCTACCGGTCACCTCCATCCTGGGAGCACCCCTATCGGCCCTCATTTTGGATCACATTCATTGGTTGGGCGTCAGCAGCTGGCGCTGGCTCTTGATCCTGGAGGGATTGCCGGCGATCTTGTTTGGCTTGCTGACGTACTTTGTGCTTCCAAGCTCACCCAAGGAGGCCACGTTTCTGGCGGATGACGAGAAGGAATGGATTCAGAAACAACTGGCGCTCGAAGAACAAGACAAATTGCAACAGCATCAATACACCGTGGTTCGAGCGCTGGCGAATGGCAGGGTTTGGCAGCTGATCGGGGTGTATTTCGGAATGATGTTCGGCCTGTACACCTTGAACTTCTGGGCGCCCCAGCTAATTCGATCGCTCTCTACCGGATACTCGAACACTTCGGTGGGACTCCTGGTGATGATCCCGAACCTGGTTGGCCTCGCGGGAATGATGGTCATCTCGCGAAGTTCGGATCGAAAGCTCGAGCGGCGGCTCCATGCGGCAATCCCCGCGATCCTTTGTGGAATCGCTTTCCTGCTGCTGCCCTCGACTCACTCTCCCGTGCCGTCAATCCTCCTGTTGTCCGTAGTGGCTGTGGGCGTCTACGGCTTCATGGGACCTTTCTGGGCTTTGCCGAGCGAGTTCTTGACGGGCTTTGCCGCGGCGGCCGGGATTGCATTGATTAATTCGGTCGGGAATCTGGGCTCGTTCGTCGGGCCCTATCTGGTTGGCTTGGCCAAGCAAAAGACCGGCAACTTCTCCGCCGGCCTTGCCATCGCGGGCATTGCCGCGCTCGTGGCTGCAATTCTGGCGCTGCTGCTTCCACGAAGAGCGCCGCATTCCACAGGCTGACCGGGACGAACTAAGTAACAGCATTAGCTGCGCCTATTGTGCCGGCCATTTCCTACAGGATTTATGATCCGCCCTTTAGGGTGAATACCCGGTTGCGCTCCGCTCGTGCATCGGGTCCAATTTGAGAGAGAAGGTAAAGTGCGAATACTTTCCCTTCTCGCCCTGCTCCCATCCAGCCAGTCCCCCGGCCAAATTCAAATTGGAGGTCTGCAATGCGAAAATCAAGCATCATTCCCATCGCGCTGATGGGAGTCCTGCTTTTGTCGCTCAGTCCCAGCTCAAAGGCGGATGACTGGGACAAAAAGACGATTGTGGCATTCGATCAAGACGTAGCGATCCCCGGACAAATCTTACCGGCGGGAACCTACGTGTTTAAACTACTTCACAGCAATTCAAACCGTTTTATCGTGCAAGTCTGGACGGGAGACGAGTCCCAACTTCTAGCCACGCAGATCACCATCGGAGACTCTTACCCAAATGAGTCCGGCGACCCCTACTTCGTTCTTGATATGACCGGAACCGACGAAGGTTATCCGCCCGCAATTGTGAGCTGGTTTTTTGGCGGCAGCGACGAGGGACGGGACTTTATTTATTCGGGTTACTCCACTACCCGAATGATCGACAGTCAAGCGAGCTATCCAGACGAGCCGCAGGAATAAGATCATCGCATGAAGCGGGGCGGCGCCCATTCAGCGGTTAACGACTGCTGCACGCGCAACGAGAGGAGGCAGCAGCGTTCGCCAAGGGGCATCGTCGAACCGCTAATTCCATCGCGGTCGGCATTTATCCAGCAAATGCTGTATGGACCCCGCCCCTGGCACCAGCTATGTTCGACGCGACGTTACATCGGGACGGGTTACGGCGCATCGTACCGATGCTTCGCTCCCACCGATGCTACCGAGCACGGGGCTTCTTGGGATAACTCTGGGCGGGATATCACCGTGAGGCCCTTGTGCTCGTCCAAGATTTCCCGGACCTGGCGCTTCTCCGCGTTGGCGTGATCGAGGAGATCCGCCGACTCACGTGTTCTCAACAAAGTGCTTGCTCCGAAAACGACTTTCCTATCTGGCCGAACGCCTTTGCCCTCGTTTAGTGAAAGAGCGACTATGGAAAAAGGCCTGGAACCATGGCAAACATTTTGGACGTTGTTTTGATAGTGGTCGCAGGGCTGATGGTTGGAAGTGAATTGGCAATTGCCGCGTTCATTCACCCAACTTTAGATCGGTTGGCAGACGAGGTCCACCTCGCTAGCGCAGCAGCCATCGCCCGCATCCTGGGCCGGGTCATGCCTTTCTGGTATGGACTCGTAGCTGTGCTGACCTTGGCGGAAATGGCAATTCGGTGGCACTTCTCCGGATATTTACCCCGGCTTATCACCGCGTCGGCTGTGCTGTGGATTTTCTCAATCGTGTACTCCATTGCCGCCCTGGTGCCGATAAATAATCGAATCGGGTCGTGGACGGAGAGCGCTCCGCCGGCCAACTGGAAATCCTACCGGCGTAGCTGGGACCGACTTCATCGCTGGCGCGTGGTGCTACTCCTAGTTGCCTTCACCCTGGTGGTCACGGGAATACTGCGCCGTACTTTCTGAGCGGAACCGCCTGTATTCCCACTGTTTCGCTGGAGACTGAAGAAACGGGGGGCAGGGACGTGCGGGAAAATGGTGATAGGGAAATAGACCCACGAGTGGCTGTCTAGAATTGCAATTAGAATCGCGCACAGCGATTTCCTGAGAACTTCTTGTAATTTTCATCGGCCGAGAAAAACTGCAAGTCAATTTTTCCAAATGTTCCTGTCGCCAACTTCCCGTTGTCGAGGAACTCCCCCGACTCGCGCAATTTCAACGAGTTGCTTCCTCCGAGAACAGCGTTCCTATCCGCGCCAGCCGCCTGTTTTGTTGTGGTTTTCCCGGTTGGATCATCCGTCAGAGAAACGCGCGCACCTCGACAGGCGCCCGACAAGCAACGGCGGCCTTACGTCCCCACGCCAGCGCCTCGTCCAGGTTGGCGGCTTCCAGCAGCCAGAAACCGCCCACGTGTTCCTTGGTCTCGAGATACGGCCCATCGGTGATGAGCACCTTGCCATCGGGCTGCGCCCGCAGAGATTTTGCTCTGCTTGCCGGGGACAGTCCGCCAGCAAACATTCTGACACCAGCAGCCTGCATCTCTTCGTTGAGCGCATCGATATCTCTGCCCATCGCTTCGTCCTCGAGGGACGCGTCGTAGCCGTCGGGGTGATGAATAGCAACCAAATACTGCGTCATAAGCTCTCCTGTAACGGTTTTCGGGCGGGCCGGCGGCCCTGCCTTCACTAGATAGACGAACGGCCGGACCGGGATTCGACAAATCGTACCGGAAAGTTTGGTCCGGATTAGCGCGCAAGCGGGACCTGCGAGTACAAGCACGCCGCAGGCTACGACTTCCTTCTCACCACACCAATCCCTATCGTCCGCCGATCACGCTCCGAATAGTTTGACCGCACCTTCTCGGCCTCTGCCTTGGTCTTGAACGGCTTGGACAGCGGGGTGAATTCGCCCTCGACGTATTTGAAGAGAAGCCATTGCTCGATGATTTTTCGCATATGAATTTATAGCACGCCCGACCGTCACGACGGGCAGTCACGACGGGCCTTGGGGCAGGGTACGAAAACCCGGTTGTCCGGTAACGGAAGGGTTGGAAACTGGAGACAGAAACCTTTTCCGATGCCTTTCACGAGGGCGAGAGATGCGAGGGGATTTCCCGTTGTCGCCATATTTTCCCGAGCGCGTTTGCAGGTACTTTTCCTGCTGCTTTAGCATAGAGCGAGCTACTCCGAAACCATACCGATCGTTCTCAGCCACGCCTCTACCAACTGAGGCCATCCCGTTATTGGAAGCTTCGTGCGCCGCAGGCCAAACGCATGCCCGCCGTGTGCATACAGATGCATCTCCACGGGAACGCCGGCGTTCTGCAGCGCGATGTAATACGCCACGGATTGGTTTATGCCGTCCACGTGATCATCCTCCGCTTGCACCAAAAACGTTGGCGGCGTCTGCCGCGTGACCGGAACATTTGGATTCAATCCGTAAGCGTCACCACCAACCCACAGATGTCCCGGATAAGCGGCCACCGCAAAATCCGGACGGCAGCTTTCCTTGTCCGCCGCATCGACAGGCGCGTACGAACGGCGCTCGAAGTCCGTGCTGATTTCCGCCACCAGATACCCGCCCGCCGAAAATCCGAGCACTCCGATCTTGTGCGGATCAAGATGCCATTCGGCGGCGTGTAAGCGCACCAGCCCCAGCGTCCTTTGCGCATCCTCCAGCGCCAGTGTGGACTTCGCAAGATCGTCAGGCCGGCACTTGCAGTGCCAGTCATAAGGAAGACTTGGCACGCGATATTTCAGCAGCACACAGGTGATCCCTTCGGACGTCAGCCAGTCACAAACCTCAGTGCCTTCCAGATCGATGGCCAATCCCTCGAAGCCCCCGCCGGGAAACACGACAACCGCAACGCCCGTATTCTTTCGCTTCGGCGCATAGACCGTCATCGTAGGGCGTGAGACGTCGCTCACCCAAGTCCACGGCCTGCCAGCGACCAACTTCTTTACCGCCGCCACGCTTTCCGGCCCCGCGACAGGCTGCGCGTCAGGCACGGTCCCCGGCCATATCGGCACTTGCGAATGTCCCGGCGATGGCTGCCAGGCATCCTCCTGTGCGCGCAAACCGCCAAATGCAAACACGACACAGAAAGCAAAGAGCAAAGGCTTCATCATAATTCGCACAGCCTCCACCAGTTACTGTAGGGAGCCGCTCATGGCCCGGGGATTGGCGAGACGTTCCCCGCAGGCCCTTCGCCGTTTCGCGGCTGGCCAGCTGGAATTTATGGCGGGGGCGTGTGGAAGTCGAATGTAAGCCCAAACGGAGTTTCAAGCACTTACGAGGAATGCTGTGGTACAAGAGGGCATACAAAAACACACAAAGGAAGTGCTAATGTTCCCCGACTGTTCCCTCATTTCTCGCGGGTCGATTGAAATACTAACGTGCTGGAACTTACTCCCCGCCCCGCGCACACGGTCAGCTAAAGAGACGAATAAAACGGCATGGATGGCAAGCTGACGAGAAAAATGGCATAAAATAGCCAGCCGAGGCGGGTCGGCAGCCTTGGTCGAACTCTTTCATACATTGAGCCGGGAAGCCTATGGGAAAACGGCCAGATAGCTGGTAGCGTCGAATAACCGTTCTTCTAAGATCACTTTTGGTCTTTCTTAGCCGGTTCCCAGAGATTGCAAGGATACGTTGACATATCGCAGAGGCCGACCAAAGTTCCGTTGTATTGTTCGAACGATAATATATATTTGGTAGTACCACCGTCGATTCGAGTCGCAACGGCCCGGACGTCCCATTCCATCTCATCGCTGAAATCGCTGCGATCTTCTTGAGAAAATGGTCCAAATTCGACAGAAATGATGTTCAACTTGCCCAAGAAAGTTTCTAACTTTCTGATCGGCAAACTCTTGACAAATTCTTCTTTATCGTCAGGTCCGTATTTCGCACCTGCACGCTTCAAGGCGTCAATAAGCTCCGCTCCCGTCGGATGTTTCGATAGGTCTATATCTTTCTCATATGTACGTTTTGCGGTGACGTTGCCCGCAGAGGTTCCCTGAGCACGGAACGTGACAATATGTCCCTTCTCGTCAAAATGAAACGTGGCGGAGAGATACTCTTGGGGCGGGATACCCCTTTCAGGGCAATTTCCCGCGATAAAACCGCCTGAAGGAAGCTTTTGCGTTGGCGTCGATCCTGGCGGACAAGGTAGAAAGTTGTTATTCCCTTTTGGCGAATCCCGGATGGACAGTTCTAAAAGACCGCCAAAAGGATGATTCAGCGGCTGGTCATAGTAATAGCTAGTTTCAAGGTTCATAAAGTAATTCTTGCCATTCAAATCCGGGTAGAAAGTGCGAAGGAAATCTCTCGCAACGGTCAGCCTGTTCGGTATAGGCGGGGGAGGGTCTTGCGCCGCAATGCCCATCCATATCGGAGTCACCAGCAGAACTGCAGTGACGTAGATTCCGGCTCGTGTTCGACGATACCCGTTCATTTCTTACAACTCCTGATGCATAGATCCTGATTACCCAAAAACGTGTATACAACCATTGGCAAGATGGGCTGGCCAATCACGGTATAGTTGTTGGGGCTGTACGAGTCTGCAATGGCTTTGTTGGCCGCTGTCACGGCATCACCGAGCTTACCTCCATTTGCCATCGTGTTCAAAAGAGCTTGATAGCCTATTGCGCCCTGCGCCAAGTCGACACTAGCCTTATTCGAAAGACCAGTATTTTGGGGTGCGTTCGCCATAGCCGTAATGTCAGGTACCACAAGGGCTTGCGTGCCGTTTTGCGCCAAATTCCACCAGCCTTTGAATACGTCCGTTATATTGCACGATCCTATGAAAACGATGCTCGCGGTCGTTGTAAGAGAGTCCTTCACAATCGCCGCCGATTGGCTGTTTGATACGTTCGGAAATCTAAAACAGTACCCACCAATCTGGACAGCCTGCGCCGCACAGGGGGGAGTGACTTTGAAGCATCCTTGGGCCGTCTTAAGAAATCCTACAGGTGGCGGATCTGTGCAAAGATCTGGATTGGTTATTGGAATGTCAACTGTATCGAGATAGTAACAATGACCAAGCGCCACGAGGTTTTGATCATCACAATTTGGCGTGCGCTCGAGGAATGCGTCGGTGAAAAGCAGCCCGGAAGAAAATGGAGCACAAGGAATGCCGACAGCACAAGAAATCACGTCAGAGTCCCCAATAAAACCGACAACCTTGTAGACTATACTACTTTGGCCATTTGTGGGGTTGATTTGGCCGTTCACAACAAGAAAATTCGTGCCCGTCGCAGGTCTCGTCTTGCCGATATCATAAAATGTGGTACTTACCGAGGGTGCACTAAGATTCAGATACTTTTCAGCAGTACCCACGCTACCGAAATTCTGCGTCCCCGGATATCCAGGTGCTTTTGTGAGGAAAGTCGCGACCTTCAGTTTCGTTGGGTTGTTCTGATTCAGTGGATCGCCCGCAAATTCTGGCCAGAGAGAGGATGGATCTGGGGCTTCCGGCAATGACCACTGTGATACGCCGCCGATCGTGTTCAGATTGCTGGATAAGGGAACATACCACTGCCCGGTAGCGGAAACTACGGGAATGTAAGGCACGGATTGCGGAGCCCCAATCATGCTGGCTGTTCCATCCGAGCCGATTTGCAGCGCGTCAAAATTGCCATCAACAACAAATACGCCACCTGCTTGGACCGCAAATATCGAGGTGACTCCGCTTGCTGGTTGAGACGTCCATTTCACCTGCCCGGACAGAGGGTCAAAGGCCCATATGGTGATTCCATCGGTGGCATAAGCGGTACCGTCCCCGCCCATCACGAGCACCAAGCTAGTTACAGTCAAACCACCCGGAATAAATTGCGGAACGAATCTATAACTATTTCCAGACGTAGTATCCAAGACCTGATAATAGTAGCTGGCGGTTGGATAGGGCGCGGTTCCAACCGACCAAGCCACCAAAACACCACCCTGGCCGTCAGGAATTATGCTGCCACCCGAACCGAATCCAGAGCCAAGGGACAGTGAGGAACTTGCACCATCTGGAGAAACTTGCAGCAAATAACCGACAGGCTGTGCACCGCTATAGTCCACATACTCTGCATACAGGCTGCCATCAGGCGCAAACATCGGTGGTGCCCAGAAGTACCCGCCAGGCAGCGAAACACCCGGGTACATCGGGGCCATGAACGTATTAGGGGAAAGCATAACAATCGGAGTTGCGTGGCCAGAGTTTGCGTCAATTCGGAGCAATTCCGGGAATTGGACCTCTGAATCATAATACATGGCGTAAACTGAACCGTCAGGTCCAACTGCTCCTTGCGACATGCGTGAACCCAGCCGGGGGACGGGCAAATCGGATACCCAAGCGGTTGAACCGGTAGCCCCGTCAATATCTGCGAAGTTCTGGGAGCCTGAGACGATCACACCGCCGGAATTGTCACCGAAAGCTACTGCGTAGTCATTACTGTAAATACCGGTATCGCCAAGCTGGCTGGCTGAGATGGAAGTCTGCCAAGCCTGCCGGCCGTCGCTCGTAAAGGCTCGCAGCGAATAACTTCCAGGCAATCCCGGAGTCGCACTGTCCAGGGAAACGACATCAGCGCTCCCTTCTCCCGAAGACAAAACGGGAATAACTTGCAGGCCGGTTGTTCCAGAAATACCCGGGGACGACCACACGATGCTGCCAACCTGCAGTGAAACTCCACTCGAGACGACGGTGACCTGGGCCTGCGCCGAAACACTCCCCACGCTTGCCGTGAGAGTAACCTGTCCCGCCGCAATGCCGGTCAAAATCGGAGAACTGTCCGTAGAAATTGTAGCGATAGACGTATTGTCCACTGTCCAGGTTGCGTCCGTCCTGGGATGGCCCAACTGATCGCCAGCCGTGAATTGCTGAGTATTGCCCACATACAAAAAAGGTGCCGTTGGAGTGATTTGCAGCGATGTGGGAGCTGGTAAGGCTCCCGGACCAGTGACGTGCAACTGAGTCCCTGTTGCATTGCCGGCGACATCTCTGGCAATGATCGAGAGCAAATTGAGACCGGGACTCAACCCCACATTGCAACTGAAGGAGCCGGAATCGAATGTGGCTGCAACACCATTACAGGTAACACTGGAAATGGCAGTAATCGAACTAACAAGGCTTCCTGTCGCCGTCAGGGTCGAGGAAGAGAGCGCGGATTGATCAGGCGGGTAAGAAACCACCAACGAAGGTGGGGTTTTCTCAATATTCAGCGCAACGGTCGTACTTGCGCTAGCACCTACGGAGTCCGTTACCGTGCCGCTTACTATCTGATTCGTGCCCTCCGTTGTCACGGTCTGCGGGATTGGACACGAAATCACGTTTGAACTCCCAGCTGTACAGGTAAATGCTACCAACACTACCGAATCGTTCCAGCCATTGGAATTGGCCGGCGGATAGGCTTGCACCGCAATGCTCGGTGGCGTGGCAGCGGTTGCCACGTTGAGTGCCACGGTCGCAGAAGCGCTACCCACAGAAGCTGTGATTGAAGCGATTCCACTAGACACAGCGGTTACCAAACCGCTCGAATTAACGCTGGCTATTCCTGGATTGTAGGAGCTCCAATTGGCTGACGCTGTGAGATCTTGCGTGCTTCCATCGCTAAAAGTGCCCACTGCAGAAAATTGCTGATTTCCCCCGACGATCATTCCCGGGATGGCTGGCTGGACGGCCAACGATACAAGGGCGGGGACTACCGTAAAACTCCAACCATTGCTTGTCTCACCCGACACGGAGACAGTCACGTTGCCCGTTGTCGCTCCGAAGGGCACTACAGCGGTAATACTCGACGGTGACCATTGGGAGACCGGCGCGACCACACCGTTGAAAGTAACCACGCTATTCGGGCCTTGCACTTCACCGAAATTAGCCCCGATGATTGCCACGTTAGCGCCAGCAGGTGCCGAATTGGGCGTCAAGCCCGTTATGGAAGGGCTGGGAGGATTGACTGTTACGGTCGTGGAGCCACATATCACCCCAGTACATGCGTTCAATGTCGCTGTGCCGATCGTCAGCCCGAATACGACGCCCCGATCCGTCGAATCATTGGTAACCGTCACGACGGCATTGTTGGAGGAACTCCATGTCACGGATGACAGAGTCTGCGTACTGCCGTCACCAAATGTTCCCGTAGCTGTAAAGGCTTGAAATGCCCCTGGAGAAATTGATGGATTGACGGGGCTCACCGAAATCGAAACTAAATTTGCCGGGACCAGGGTTGCTGGACCATAAAGTTCGGCGCTGGTCAGAACCGAACTAGCACCGAAGCCACCCGCCACGAGAACTGATCCATTTGACAGAAGGGTCGAAGTATGTTGCTCGCGACCAGCATTCAGGCTACCAGTAACCCTGAACGTGCCAGAGAGTGGATCATAGAGTTCTGCACTCGTCTGGCTCCCGGGGCCACCACCCTCGATGAGAACCATTCCGTCGTTAAGCAGGCTGGCAGCATGAACGGCGCGAGCAAAATTCATATTCCCTGTTAGCGTGAACGTCATCGACGATGGATTGTACAATTCTGCCGTGGGCGCTAGCTGACCATTGAGAGGATTTACGCCGCCTGCAACGAGGACCATTCCGTTGTTCAAGAGTGTGGCTGTATATTCAGTCAGCGTAACGGGTCCAACCATGCTACCCGTGGCTGTGAAAACTCCCGTCGAGGGGTTATAGAGTTCACAACCGTTTGTAAAGTAAGGCCCGGGCGATTCACCTCCGACAATGAGGACTGTTCCATCATTTAGGAGCGTGGCCGTTAAATATCCAAGAGAATTAAGTAAGCTGCCGGTTGGAGTGAAAGCTCCTGTAGCGGGATTATACAATTCGGCGCTCGCCAAGGCCGCGCCTGTGTACCCATTTGCGCTGTCATCAAAACTTCCTGCGATGAGGACCATTCCGTTGCCCAATAGCGTGGCCGAGTGGTTTGCTCGCGCCGACCCCATGTTGGCCGTTGGAGTAAACACTCCCGTCGTCGGATTGTAGATTTCAGCAGTGGCCGTGAGATTGAAGTTGCTGTCATATCCCCCAGCAACAAGCACCGTGCCATCGTTCAGCAACGTCGCAGTGAAGTTTCCTCTGGCTGTGTTTAGGCTTCCTGTCGTTGTAAAGGTTCCCGTGCTCGGATTGTACAATTCTGCGCTTGCCAGGGCTTGTTCCTGACCGTTCACGACTTCATATCCTCCAACGATGAGGACTGTCCCGTTGTTAAGAAGGGTCGCCGCGTGGCCCAGACGGCCTGCGTTGAGACTCCCAGTTAAAGCAAAACCTGCCACACTCAACACGGTGGAGCTTTGGACGCTGCCCACCGATGCCTGGATCGTGGTTTGTCCATTCCCCAGAGCAGTTGCCAACCCTGAACTATTGATCGTTGCAACGCTGCTTGTCGAGGACGTCCAGTTTGCAGCAGCAGTCAAGTTCTGTTGGCTGTTGTCCGAGTAGGTCCCAGTGGCGGTAAACTGCTGAGTGCTACCAATAGAGATTGCTGGGTTTTGTGGCGTGATCGCGAGTGACGTTAGCATTGCTACAGTGAATTCTGTGCCGTTGCTTGCTACTCCTGAGACGGTAACTACGACGTTCCCCGTAGTGGCTCCGGCGGGCACCGTCGCCACGATACTCGTCGGACTCCACGAAGTGGCCGTGGCGGGAATGCCGCCAAACGTCACCGTACTACTTCCCTGACTGGGCCCAAAGTTCGAACCGCTTATGGTCACAGAGTTTCCCACCGGGGCAGATGCAGGGAAGATCGATGTAATGCTCGGGGTCACCGCAAAGTTCAATCCATTGCTTGCTACGCCGCCAACTGTCACAACCACGTTCCCTGCCGTGGCCCCATTTGGGACCGCTACGGTGATTGAACTCGCTCCCCAGCTCGTCGGGGTGGCTAGCGTCCCATTAAAGGTCACCATACTTGTGCCCTGGCTCGAACCGAAACTGGTTCCGGTAATCGTTACAAGGGTGCCCCCAGAGCCGCTCGTGGGGGATAAGCTTGCGATGCTCGGCGCCACTGTGAAGTTGATCCCGCTGCTCGAATTGCCATCGACTGTAACCACCACGTTGCCGCTGGTGGCCCCGGAAGGCACAGTCGCCACAATGGACGTGGGGCTCCAGCCCGTGGCCGTGGCCAAAATTCCGTTAAACACTACGGTACTTGCTCCCTGGGTCGAGCCGAAGTTGGCTCCAGTAATCACCACTGATGTTCCCACCGGCCCCGAACTGGGAGACAAAGTAGAAACGCTTGGTCCTGTTCCAGGAACTGTGAAGTTTACAGCGTTGCTCACGGTGCCGCTGGCAGTCACGACGACACTTCCAGTCGTGGCACCTGTTGGCACTGGCACCTTAATTTGAGTCGCGCTCCAACTCGTCGGCACACCCGACACTCCGTTAAAATTTACAGTGTTTGCACCCTGTGTCGAGCCAAAGCCTGTGCCCTTGATTGTCACGGAAGTTGCCACCGCACCCGAAGTCGGTGAAATACTGGTAATGCTTGGTCCTGCGACTCCAACCTCGAAGCCATACGGATTACTTGCCACACCGCCAACCGTCACTAGCACATTGCCGGTCGTGGCGCCTGAAGGAACCGGAGCTTTAATCGAAGTCGGGCTCCAACTTATGGGAGTCGCAGCTGTACCGTTAAATGTGACCGAGCTTGTGCCCTGCGACGTACCGAAATTTGCCCCTGTAATTGTCACCGACGTCCCCACCACGGCTGCATCCGGGGTCAGGCTGCTGATACTCGGATCCGAAGATGTAACCGTGAAAAGAACACTGTTGCTGTAGCCGCCTCCCACCGAAACGAGGAGATCTCCCGTCGCAGCACCTGCAGGAACGGCGACGCTAATCGATGTGTCAGTCGAACTTATCGGGCTTGCGAAAAGTTGGGGATTGAAGACTACTTGAGGCGTTTGAGTGCCGCTTGCCGTGAAATTGCTGCCAGTGATGGTTATAGTTGCACCTATCGCCCCTGAAGTTGGTGACAGACCGGTGATGACCGGCGAGGGGGTGACTGTAAAGCTCTTGGCATTGCTAGCCTTGCCGCCGACTGTGACGATCACGTTGCCCGACGTAGCTCCTGCAGGAACTTGAACCTGCAAACTTGTTGCGCTCCACGAAACCCAGGTGACCGGTACGCCGTTGAACGTTACTGTGCTGGCTCCCTGGGTCGCCCCAAACCCGCTTCCCACGATAGCCACCAATGTCCCGACCGGCCCAGTTTGCGGTGTCATCACCTGTATCGCCGGCGCAGCTCCAGCGACACTTGCCCATAGGAAACTAGCCGCAAAGATAGCAACCGCCAAAAAAACTTTAGATAAGTGGATGCAGATCTGTGCAGGGAGATCACAAATAGCGAGTTGTGCGCCATTGCAGACTTTATTTTTCATGTGGTGGCCTCCCCTAGGAGCGGCAATTTCTGCTGAAACGACCTGCACTCAGGACTGTTAGTCAAATTGATTTCCTAGGTCTGCAAATATTCGTCCCAGCTCAGGAAGCTGCCCGGAAAACATAGCGGCCAAGCACAACGCTTCCTTGGTTAGTCCCGCACACCCCAACTCAGACACACTTCCGTCCATCCGCATTTGTACGTGCGGGAACGCCTCTTCTTGCCCTGGGATAACAGGCGGGCCTGGCTGCGTCCTATTAGGGATAGCTTACTATACGCGGATATTACCCTAGGACCCTAGCATGTCAAGTAAATCCGAAGTGAAATGTTTTTTGTACTGTGGAAAAGCCGTTGTGATTGCTTGGAAGTGTAAGTAGTCATCACGCGCAGCCCCGAGTCACGTGACGGTTTTTCAAAAGGCATTTGGAGCTTACGCCTACTCGAAGCCCGTTCCGAGGTAGGCCAGTCGTCCGTTCCGGCTCTTAGCTGAGAGGGGACCAGTTTCAGAATCGCCTTGCCGGATCTGTGTGAATTGGCGGATTTGGACGTTTCCGTTCGGCATCTTGGCAATGATTTGCAACTCGCCACCCATGGCTTCAATGATCTTGCTGAGCGTGCTGATGTACATATCGGAACGCCGTTCCATCTTGGAGATCGATGCCTGTTTGACATGCAGTACGTTGGCGAGCGATTCCTGGGTCATGTCCATGGCGGCGCGGAGTTCCGCAAGGCCCATTTCCGAAATCAGCTTCTCGGCAGATGCTTCGCTGCGGAGACGCGCTTCGCGCGGCATCTTTTCCTGAAGTTCTTTGAAGTTCTTGGCCATGGTCACTTTTTCTCCTGTTCCTTCAATGCCTCAAGATGCTGGTCGTAGAGTCCATCCGCAACCGGAACGAATTCTTCATACCAACGATCATTGCCCGTCTTGTCGCCGCCAATCAGCAGGATGGCACAGCGGCGCGGATCGAACGCGAACAGCACGCGATAAGGTCTGCCGGAATGCTGAATTCGAAGTTCCTTCATGTTTGCGTGCCGCGAAGAATGAATCAGATCGGCATGCGGCCGCGGAAGGCTTGGTCCGAGTTGTTGCAGCAAGATCACTTTCGCGTTCACATCGACTTGTTCGTCTTCAGAGAGGCGGTTCCACCAATCTCCGAACTCGCTAGTGAATTCAACCTCCCATTCCACCAGTGGAATATAGCTCATAAGCTATTCCTAGTCAAGAATAGCATATCGAACATAGAGACACTCATAGTTGACAGAAAGAACTTAATAGCATACATTTCTGGCACGGAGTCTGCTATGCCTCTCTTTGATTCCCTTGGTCTCGCTGATCGCAACCCGTTGTGGCTTTTCTATTGCACCACCTTTCTATCCGCCAGTGTGTTCGGTGCTGCATCCTATGCGCCAGCTCCCTACTACCGGCTTTTGCTGATTCTGGCGCTCGCAGTGGCTTTAGTTGCGGTCTTTTTCCTCGTGCTCTTTTTGCGTTCGAGAGATGAACGCGAACGCCAGATCAACTACCGTGCCTTGACATTCGCTTTTGTCGGCACGCTCGTCCTATCCCTAGTTGTCGGTCTAGTCCAACAACTGGGATTTCATTCTATGTCCTGGCTCGGGATTCCGGCGCTGATGCTCGTGCTGTGGAGCGTGGGCCTGATTCTCAATTCCTGGGGAGATCGATGAAGACCCGGCTTCGCGTGTTGAGAGCCGAAAAGGAGTGGTCGCAGGCCGAGCTTGCCGCCCATGTTGGCGTTGCGCGAGGCACCATCAACGCCATTGAAACTGGCAAATACGACCCGAGTCTCCCGCTGGCTTTCAAGATTGCCCGCGCCTTTGGCAAGACCGTCGAAGAGGTATTTCTGTATCAGGAGAACGAACAACCAGCAACGACGAATCCCGCCGTCTAGCTAGCCCATCCTTGCAATGCGTATCGCCCCGTACCTCCGACTGCTTTCGGGCGGCCTGTTGTGCCCGTCTCCGTTGCCGCTTGTGAAATCGATTCTCTCGGGCGGCAAGAACGGTGGTCGAGCTTCCTTAGATAGACCATTTTTCTGGAGAGGAGATAATCATGTCGCGTGGGTTTGATTTCGATCCCCTTGAAATGGACGACTCCTGGGACCATGGCTCCCGCGATCGCAGCAGAGAAAGTGGCACCGGCAGGGGCGGCTCATCGGCCACTAGCGCCAGATTAGAGCTGCAAAAACTACGCGAGAAGGAAGCAATCTCGGATCATCGCGACATGCCAGCCCAGAACGGTCGCACTGCCACGCCAGATCATCGCGAAGGGATGCCTCATCCGGATCGTCATCGGACAACATATACCGACCGTGACAGGACCTATTCGCTCCGCTCGTCGGAGCTTCACACGCTCACCGACGTAGGCAAGTTTCGCGTGGTAGCAGTCAAAGACCTCGCCGACCTCGGCTACTCCGGCGATGTCCCGAGAATGGACAGCGACCTGCGCCATCTCGTTCGGGAAGGCTTGCTGCAGAGACGCGGTACGAGTGCCCTTAAGAAAGAGTCTCAACACGTCCTCACACTGACGAAACAGGGACAACGGTTCCTGCAGCGGCATGGCCTGGTCCCGGAAGACCAAACGATTTATTCGGGTTTCGTAAAGCCCAAGGAGGCCAACCACGACGCTGCTCTCTACCGCCTCTATCAGAAAGCCGCTGGTGAGATCGAGCGCAAGGGCGGGAAGGTTCTTCGCGTTCAACTCGATTACGAATTGAAAGAAAAACTGTATCGAAAGCTCGGCAAGGCTCAAAGCAAAGATGGCACAAGTCAGCGATCCAAGGTTGCCTTCGCCCAAGAAATGCACCTCCCGGTTGTGTATGGCAGGGTCGCTTTCCCTGACATTCGGATCGAGTATGCGAACCAGGATATGGAAATCTCACGCGTAGACCTGGAGCTGGCGACGGGCCACTACCATGCCGAACATCTCACCGAAAAGGCACGCGCCGGTTTCCAAATCTACGCCCGGTCCGAAGACGCAGCGGGTCTCCGCCGGGTGCGCGACGAACGGGAGATCATGACCGCAATTCTGAGTTTTTAACCCATGAACTTCCCAGAATCCAGCATCGAGAACCTCCGCTATCTTGGCTACACCCAGGACGAAGCCCGGTTTCTGTACCTCGCGGCTACGCACTCAGGCTATTTCTCCGCGCGCCAGTACCTGACGTTTACTGGTGTTAAGAGCGGCGAGCGGAACATGGCATTCACCAAGAAACTCGTGGGAAAGGGTCACGCTGCTGTTCGACTGCTCCTCAGAAACGGCCGCGTGTATCATCTTTTCTCCCGTCTGGTCTATCGGGCCATTGGTCGGGAACATCTTCGCAACCGGCGCGAACATTCCGTCGAGCACATGCGCACGAAACTCGCGATTCTGGATTTTGTCCTTGCGCATCTCGATTACCGGTATCTCGAAACGGAAGACGAGAAGGTCAACTACTTCTGCAAAGAATTGGGCCTCGCCGAATTTCTACTACCGGCAAAACACTATGCCGGAGCAATCCGGGAACGTACCACGGCTCGCTATTTTGTTGACAAATTCCCGATGTTTTTTTCGCCCGAATCCTCTTCTCCGCCTGTGCTCACCTTCAGCTTTGTGGATCCCGGACTCCAGAGTCTGGCGAGCTTCGATACGCATTTGTTTGCCTACGGCAGCCTCTTTTCAGCTCTGCTGGAGGTGCAGTTCGTTTACATCGCGACCCGTCCGACCCACTTCGAAGCTGCACGGGAATTGTTTCAAGTGATGGCTCCTCGGGTTACAAATCCCGATCCTGGCGTCGAGGGCTTGCGGTACTTCACGTACCGACATTGGTGGGAGAGTAAGCAATACGAGAAGCTTGACACTGAGAAAATCGAGTTTCTCAACGAAGCGACGAAGCGCTATACCGACCCCAGAATCGAAGGGCTTTATCGCCCGTGGCTCCTCGGGCAGATTCCCGTGAATGCTGTCACCGAGGAATTTCGCAGGTTGGCACCGAGGCGGAATGTCTCATTTCGAACTGAACTCGTTGATGGGCAGGCCGCGCTTTTCGAACCGAATGCAGTAAACGCAAAGCACCGCAAAGATACAAGTCAGGTGACGGAGGGGCTTTCGGCGACTTTCAGCCTAGGTTTCCAAGCGCGGTTCACCCCCCACCCGCGCGAAACGCAAGAGGAATAAAGAGATGCAGGAAGGAGGATAGCAAGAATGCACACGGGCAAAACACTCAAAATGCCGGGAGCGACCCCACTCTGGCCGGCCTTCAGCCGCCCGAACCTCTGTGGGGTCGCTCCCGGCCAGTCACCGAGGAACGGTGACCGTGTTTTGCCCGCGTGCATACAGAGATGCAAGCAGCCCGATTGCGGAATCGGAATAACTTCAAATGCAGGGAGGAGAACATCGCAATGGCAGTTTTGAAAGCGCCACCCAAGCAGCCCAAAACCACGGTCGTCCAGTTACGGCTCGACGACGATGCAAGGGCAAAGCTTACAAAGTACGCAGAGTTTCTTGATTGCTCACCGTCGTATGTCGTGACCGAAGCGCTCAAACACGTTTGCAATAAGGACAAGGAGTTCCACTCCTGGCTTTCAGGCCAACACGCCAAATCTTCCGAACCGACAAAGAACGACGAGGCGTTCCAACTGGAATTGAAATAACAAAGAATGCGCCGTCGCTCCCAATTCGACATCCGTGAGAACCCAGCGTCCGACCGACGACATGGCTCGCGTCTGGCAATCAATAATAGTGCTGACAAAAACTCCATCAGGGGCGACACTCCCGCGTTGCCATCATCCCCACGAGCGCCCAGTCAATTGCCAGTCGATACTCATACAGTTCCGAATGCCGCGACACCCCCGGCGGCCACAGGTGGGGAAACCCTTAACGCTCCCACGCATCCCACTGTCGCATCACGGCCCCTCTCGTCCGTAGCGGCACAGCGTGACTTTGAGCCACTCATTGGCAGTTGTGAAGCAGCCCGATTACTCGGCAATATTCACGTGAAGACTCTGCAGCGCTACGCCCGACACCGAAACATTCCTGGATATCAAATTGGAGGCCACTGGTATTTTCGTGCATCTGAGCTGGACTCCTGGCTGCGTTCTCGATTAAATTCATCTTGCCATCCGTGCCGCTTATCCAAGGAGGCAAAGTGAATGTTTAAGCGGACACGGTATCAGTTCGGGTGCATTGAAAGAAAAGCAAGAAAGAAAGGTCCTGACGTTTGGGCCCTGCGCTATCGCGAACGTGTTGCGGGCGGTGGGCAAACTCAGCGAAGTATGATGCTGGGAACCATTGAACAATACACAACCGAATCTCAAGCAAGAAAGGCTGCTCAAGCGCTCTTGCTAGGAATCAACGCTGATAGCCCAAACGTAGATGTGGTTACATTTGGCGCGGTGATTGACCGATACCTTGCGGAAGAGTTGCCGGAGAGACACTCGACCGCGCGCGGTTATCAATCGTGGCTAAAGAATCACATCAAACCCAAGTGGGGCGAGTATTCTCTGCAACAAATCAAACCGCTGGCAGTCGAGCAGTGGCTCAAAGGGCTGGACCTTGCACCAAAAAGCAAAGGACACTTGAAGAATCAAATGCGGATGGTCTTCAACTGTGCGATGAGATGGGAGTTGGTGCCATACCAAACCAACCCTGTTACTCTCGTACGGGTTAAGGACATATCGAAACGTAGGCGGCAACCAACTGTACTAACGATCGAACAATTCCTCTGCATACTTGGCCATATCCCAGAACCCTACAAAACGATGTGCGAAGTCGCGGCATGTCTGGGCTTGCGGATAAGCGAGATCCTCGGACTGCAGTGGGACGACTTCGATTGGGAGAGACACCAGTTGCAGATTCGTCGTTCATGGGTCTGTGGCCGTGCTGCGGACCCAAAAACAGAAAACTCCAAACGGCCCATACCTGTTGACTGCGCTCTCGAGCGGAAGCTGCGTGAGCACTATCGCAGGTATTGTCTTTCGTTGCCCAAGAGTGAGTGGGTTTTCCCAAGTAAGTGCACCGGCAAACCACTCCACCCATGGACGGCGGAGCGACGCTGGTTGTTGCCTGCGGGCCGGCAAGTTGGTATCGACCGCCTTGGCTGGCATGCTTTCCGACACACCTATTCGACCTTGCTGAACGAATACGGCACGGACGTTAAGGTGCAACAGGAATTGCTTCGCCATGCAGACATCCGCACGACGATGAACCTATACACCGCAGCAGTCCCGGAACGGCTGCGAAAGGCCAATCGAAAGGTTGTCAGACTCTTGTTGCCAACAGGAACCGACAACCGCGGATGAGTGTTCCCTTCTGTTCCCTTGCTAAAGGTTAATTCATTCACACCAAACTAGTTGTGGCGGGGGCGTGTGGAAGTCGAATCCACCACGCGTTCCGCGAAGGAACGCATCGCCGGCTTTGAAGGCCGGGAAGGTCACCGGACCCCATTCGCCCCCGGATAAGGATAGCATCCGTGGGAAGGAGGCAAGGGCCGCCCGGGCGGAAGTATTCAGTTGGCAGTCAGTAGTTGGCAGTTGGGAGTCGGTAGTTGGGAGTTTTAAGGTGACCGTTAGAGGCTGGATGCAGGGGCGGGCGGCTGCGGCGGGCTGACTGTTAGCTGCTCGGTGATGGACGCAGATCGGGTCAGCCGCGGACGGTTTCGAGGCCGAGGGCCTGGGTGCGCTTGAGGGCGGCGGCCAGCTCATAGATCGAGGGACTGGTGCAGACTTCGTAGTAACTGTGATCGGAGGTCTTGCCGATCTTGCCGTCGGGTTGGAGTTCGCGCGCCAGGCCTTGGCGGACCACGAGCAGTTCGACAGACTCACCCATGGGCACTTCGCCGTAATAGAGCGTGACTTCCTGCTTGGCCCAGGGCATCTCCAACTTGGTGACCAGCTTTTCCAGCGAAATTTCCTCGGACAATTTCTGAAAACCTTCGTCGTTGAGTTCGATGCCGTTGTGATTGAAGCGCACCAGGAATTCTTCCAGCTCTTCCGCCGTGGCGCCTTCCAGCGCGGTGAGGAACTGGAACACGGAGAAATGCGTTTTTTGTCCCGCCAACATGCGCTTGGCAAGCTTGGCGCAGCCGGAAAGGCGGTCGGAAAGGTTCAGGGCCTTGGAAATCATGATGCGCGAATCGCCGTCCACCCAATAGGTGGGCGCGGAACCCTGAAAGGCCACGCCAATGCCGATTTCGAGAGCGGGAAGCTGCGTGGAGGCCGCGCCATCGTTATAGGAATTGCAGACGGCAAGAATCTGCTTGGCCAACGCGCAGGCTTTCGCCACGGGCCGCGCGTCGCCCTGGGTGGCCTCGGTTTCGAAGATCGCCAGGACGATCGCGTCGCCCTCGATGAAAACTTTCTTCGCGGAGTAGCGTTCGAGCAGCTTTTTCACCGGCTCGTGGAGGTTCAGGCTGAAGTGCGAGGCCGGGCTCAAGCCCCTGGCCAGCAAATCCTGCGTCATTTTGGTGGAGCCGCGCACGTCGGCCTTGATGATGACGTGCGAGACCACCTGGTCGTGCTCGCCCTTGGCCTCTCCCTTGAGCAGCAGTTCGTACAGGCGGTTGTTGAGGCGCGAGAGCTCGCGGACCTTTTCCGCGGTGACCAGGTTGATGCGCTCCATGCAGGCGGTGAGGTGTTCCGCGTCGCGGAGGTCGCGCCGTAGCCGCAGGAAGTCGATGGCAAAGCGCAGGACCGCCGTTTGCGTTTCCTCCCGCGAATATTTGCGGATGCGCCGCGACATTTCCTCGAGCGGTTTCATGGTCAGCCGTTTGGCGGGAACCTGCTTCAGGATCTCTTCCACGCGCTTGGCCTCTTCGCGAGAGACCAGAGCCTTGCGCAGCTGCTGCAAGTGCACCGGCGGGCAATATTCGTGCGCGATGGTGCGAATTTCGTAGCCGGCCATGAGCGGAGCGATCAATTCGCGTTCCAGGAGCGTGTCCGTGAGCTGCGCCAGCAATCTTGCGCGCAGGGGCCGCTCGCTTTCTCCGGCGCTGGCAGCGTCGAACAGCTTTCGCGCGTTGTCCGGTTCGTTGAGATAGTCGCCAAGGCGGCCTTCGTAGTCCTTCTGCACGAACTCGGCCTGTTTTTTTGCGCGATCCAGCCGCGGGCCGAGATCTTCGAGTGATTTGTGGAAATGGCGCAGGCGGTTTTCCACGTCGGTGAGCGCAGCTTTCACGTCCGCCGGATCGCTGGCGGACAGGAATTTGTTGAAGAGGCCGTCGCCTTTTTCGAGCTTGCGGCGCAGCGTGTCGCGCTGGTCGTCCAGGCTGGTGATTTCCGCGCGCATGCGCTCCGCCTCGGCGAACAGCGCGCGATACTCGTCGGCGCCGCTGGACGACGCGTGCTCCGGGCCGGCCTGCACGCCCGCTTCTTTGAGGAAATCCTGGAAGACGGCGTCCATCGCTTCGAGGCGGTCAGGATCTTTTGCATAATTGCCCAACAGGACGTAGTGCTCGAGGAAATAGAAATCGTCGCGACCGCCATCGAGATACACCAGGCGGTTCTTCATCATCTCGTAGTACGGAAACTCCTCGCCGAAAAGCGCGCGGCGGGCTTTGGAGATGACGTTCTCGTCCATATCGATCAGGATCTGCGCCACCACCTGGCCAATCACGCGCAGCACGCTGCGCCGCGCGGACTGCATCTCCGAAAGGCGCGCCTTGATGACGTGGGCCTGCTGGCTGCGCTCGAAATATTCGCCGCGTTTGCGGACGTGCTCCTTTACCTCAAGGATAACGTTGGCAAACTGGCTGACGAGCTCCGCGGTGAGGAATTTCACGATCGCCAGGCGAAAGAGCACGTCAATTTCGATGTTCTTCTGGTGTTTGGCCTTGGCCAGGGAGTTCCTCAAGAGTTCGCTGAGCATCTTGCGGAACGGACCGGAGTCCACGGACTTCGGGCTGCGGAATTCGATGCCGGACAGGTAGGTGCCACTGGTGTTCTGGCGAATCAGGTCGAAGAGATATTCGCGCGCCACCTGGACGAATTTCGGGCTCAAGAAAACGTCGTGGTGAATGTTGTCCACGCCGATAGCAAGCGAGCCCATCGGCAGCGTGAGGTTGTAACTCTTGAGCCCCTCGCGAGCGCCTTCGTGCAATCCCAGACTTAGACCGTCGTTGGCCATCGATGTGCCACACCCCGCCAGCCTTCAAGCTAGCAGCGCAAACCGGGGGCCGCAATGAACCCGAAGTACAGTCGTGGCCAGAAAGTTAGGGCGGAGTTGCCTGATAGGACACTTAGAGGCGGCTAATGCGACGGGAGTCGCCGCCGAGGTGTTCGAGGCGGAGGCGGACTTGCGGCCAGTCGGTCGTGAGGGGGAATTTTTCGGACCATTCCAGGATGACGATGGCGGGTTTCGCGAAGACGTCTTCCATGCCGAGAGTCTCGAAATCGTGGAAGCTCTCGATGCGGTAGAGGTCGCCGTGAAAAACCTTGCCGCCGAGGCCGTATTCGTGGAGCAGGGTGAAGGTGGGGCTGGTGACTTCGTCTTCATCGGCGGCGTGAAGGCCGGCGACGATGCCTTTGGTCAGCGTGGTTTTGCCGCTGCCCAGTTCGCCGGTCAGCAAAACCAGCATGGGAGGCCAGAGCGTTTCGGCGAAGGCGCGCCCCCAAGCCACGGTCTCTTCGGCCGAGCGGGTGATCACTTCGTCAGGCACGCGCTTGCAGCTCCTGGAGCAGCTTGCGCCGCGCGGCAGGAATGGTTTGCGCGACTTCGGTGGCGAGGATGCCGGATTCGTCAGTGAGGGCGGTTACGAGCTCCGCCGCGCGCCCGTGGAGATACGCGCCCAGCGCGACCACGCGGTGCAGATCGTTTGTTCCGAACTGCGCGATGAGCGCGCTGAGCAGGCCGGTAAGGACGTCACCGGAGCCGCCCTTGGCGAGGCCTGCGTTTCCGGTGGTGTTGACCAAGACGTCTCCATTTGGCGCGGCGATGATCGTATGAAAGCCTTTCAGCAAGACCACAGCGTTCCATTTGCCGGCAAATTCGGTGGCGACCCGCACGCGATCCGCCTGGATAAGTTGGGTGGGCAGGCCGCAGAGGCGCGCCATTTCGCCGGGGTGCGGTGTGAGCACGAGATACGGCGATTTGCGATTTGCGAGCGTTTCGGCCTGGCCCGCGAAGGCGTTGAGGCCGTCCGCGTCGAGCACCATCGGCAAATCGGCGTTGGCGACGACGCCGCGAATAAATTCCTGCGTCTCCGGATGCGTGCCGATACCCGGACCCATGCCGAGCACGGTCATGCCGTGGAGCAAAGTGGCGAATCCGCCGAGCCGCACTGCTTCCGAGGAAATCGTGCCGGAGGCGGTCGCCGGCAGGGCTTCGGTCATGTACTCCGGATGAGCCGCGGCAATCGTGGCGAGCGCGGGCTGCGGCGTGGCCAGGGTGACGAGGCCCGCGCCGCCTCGCAAGGCCGCTTGCCCGCACATCACCGCAGCGCCGGTTTTTCCCACGGAGCCCGCCACCAGCAGTACGTGGCCGTAGGTGCCCTTGTGGGCATTGGCGGCGCGTTGCAGAGGCAACTCCGAGAATTCTTCGGGACCCGCCCAACGGAGCTTCCCTTTCCCAACCTCTTCGACTAGCGCCGCGGGCGTGCCGATAGCGCGGACGACCAGCGCGCCGCAATTGCCGGCCTCCTCCGAAATCAGCTGCCCGATTTTTGGAGCAGTGAAGGTAACGGTGAGGTGCGCGCGCAATACGGGGCCTTCGGCCGCTTCTCCGTCGGAAGTCAAGCCCGACGGCGTGTCGACGGCGACGATCCATGCCGGCCAGGCGGCCTTGGCATCCTGTGAATAGCGGTTGATGTTTTCGATCACTTGCGCGAGGAGGCCGCCGGCGCCGCCGCGAATTCCGGTGCCCAGCAGGGCGTCCACGATGACTTCGCTTTGCGCAACGTCGGGCCAGGCGCGGATCCAGTCTTCCTCGCCGCGGACGACCGTGACCATGCCACCGAGTTCGCGCCAGCGATGGTAATTCTTAGCGGCGTCACCGCGCAGGTCGGCCGGTTCGCCAAACAAGAATGCTTTCACTTCGTCTGCGCGATCCTGCAGATGGCGCGCAGTCACGAAGCCATCGCCGCCATTATTGCCTTTGCCGCAGAGCACGCACACGCGCAGGGGCCGGCGCGAATTTCGTGCAGTGAATTTTTCCAGGAAAACTTCGGCGACACTTTTGCCCGCGGCCTCCATCAAGCGGTCGCCAGGTATGCCAACGCGCTCCGTCGTCAGACGGTCCACTTCGCGCATTTCCACCGCTGTGAGAGCCTTCATCGTGAGTTATCCCGAGCGATGCGCGTCAGAGCATCCAGCCGCCGCTCACATTGACTACCTGTCCGGTGACGTATTCCGCCTCTTCCGACGCAAAAAAGGCCACCGCCGCGGCGACATCTTCGACGGTGGGCGGGCGGCCGATGGGATAGCGTGCATCGCGGAGTTTCCGGGCTTCCTCAACCGTCAAGTCCTTTTCGTCCATGCTGGAGGGATTCACAACGTTGACGGTGATTCCGTTTTTCGCTTCTTCGAGCGCCAGCGAACGCGAGAGCGCCACCACGGCTGCCTTGGCCGCAGCGTAGGCGCTGATCTTGGCTTGCCCAAACGCGCGCTCCGCGCCGACGGCGCCAAGATTGATGATGCGTCCCCAGCGTCCCTTGCGCATCACGGGCAGCGCGGTGCGGCACATCAGGAACACGCTCATGACGTTCGAATCGAAAATGCTTTTCCACTCTTCCACGGAAGATTCGGCCAAGGTGTTCCAACGAAAGTCTCCGACATTGTTGACGAGAACATCGATGCGGCCGTAGCGGTCGGCCACCGTCTTGACGAGTTGCTCCGCTCGCCCGTGCTCCGTGATATCGGTTTCAACGGCCACACATTCCGCGCCCAGCGCCTGCATGCGCCGCAGGGCCGCCTGCGCCGCCGCCTTGTTCACGCGATACGCAAAGGCGATGCGCGCCCCTTCCTGAGCCAGGCGCAAGGCAATGCCCCGGCCAATTCCCCGGCTACCTCCCGTGACTAACGCAACGCGATTTCGCAGCGACATTCGTCTCCTCACCGACTTCTTCGCACCACTTGTTCGTCTAAGTCTCCGTCACCGAGCATATCAAATCTCGGGTGGTGTTCAACGCCGGGCGCAGGCACGAATCGTTTTTCCGCGTGGATTACGCCCCGCAAGATTTGACGAGTCGACCCAGCACATGCGGGCGAGGGGAGCGATGCTGCCGCGCCTCCGGCGCTTCACCGGAGACCAATTTCAGCACGGCAACGAGCATGCTCAGCCGGAGTTTTGACTGAGCTTGGCCGCGAGTAACGTCGCTTGGAACTTTATTTCAATTTGGCGACGATCACCGTCATGTCGTCGGCCTGCTCGGGGCTCGCGGACCACTCTTCCGCAGCGGTCATGAGGGCGTTTGCGATTCTCTTCGGATCAGCCTGGCGGACTCGCTGCGCCGCCGCCTCCAGCCGCGATACGCCGAACTCCTCGCCATACGCGTTTTCCGGTTCCACCAAACCGTCACTGTAGGCGATGAAGACCGCGTCACGCGGCACATCCACCACGCCCTCGCGATATGGATAGTCCTCCAGAATACCCAGGACCATGCCGCCGACGTCCAACCGCATGGGTTTGCCTTCGAAAAGGCAGAAACCCGGCAGATGCCCGGCATTGCAGTAACGCAATTTTCGCGTGGCGATATCGTAGACCGCCACCAGAAACGTGGCGAAGCGGTCTTCGCCGGTATTGCGCACCAGATGCTTGTTCAAGCGCGCCACAAGTTCCGCCATGCTCATCTGTTCGCTGCCCGGAGTCAGCAACTGGCTGCGCAACGCCGCCTGGAGACTGGCCATCAGCAGCGCGGCCGAAATTCCCTTCCCCGAAATGTCGCCTAAAGCAATGGCCACGTGGGTCGGATCGAGTTGAATGAAATCGTAGTAATCGCCGCTGACCGAGCGCGCGGCACGGCAGATGGCTTCGATCTCGACGCCTTCGACGTGCGGGAATTGCCGGGGGAAAAGCTGGTCCTGCACTTCACGGGCGATGGAAATTTCGTTTTCCAGGCGCTGCAGCTGCTTCTGCTCGTCAATGAGGCGATTGATGGAGCTGGTCATGGAGTTGAAGGATTCGCCGAGTACGCCGAGCTGGTCTTTGTGCTTGATGCTCACCCGATGGGAGAAATTGCCTTCCTGCACAAATTGCGTCGCGCGATACAGTTCGGAAATGGTGCGCGTAATCTCGCGGGTGAGCAGGACGCCGATGATCAGCGCGATCAGCTCGATAATCAAGAACACCACTGCCAATAGCTGGATCTGAAAGACACGCGCGTTGCTGAATTCCCCCACCGAGGCGAAAATGACGTGATTGAGCTGCGAACGGCGGGCTTTGAAGAAGGCAAAGACCGGATGGGTGCGCTCGACCTCCCCCGCCGGCGAGATATAGGTTGCGTCCAGCTTCGAGAAGCCGTCCACCATCGGATCCATCCACGACTCCGCCGGCGGCAGCTCCCGCTTGTGGGTCATGATGCGACCGACGGCGCGATAGTCCTTGTTTCCAATGCGCACCGAACTGTTTGAGGACCCACCCTCGACGGTCTGGGCCAGGGTAATGTCAATCGGGCCGAGATCGGGGGCCACGGTTTCGAGCAAATCCGACGTGAAGGGGACGCTCAGCTCCAGAATGCGCGCGGCGTTACCGTTCGGCAATTTACGCATGCCGACGAGGTAAAGCTGATTGCCCCTTTGAATCATTCCGGCAAAGGACATTCCCGCCGGCCCGGCTACCCCGCGAAAAAATTCGGGATTCACGCCGAAGGCCACCTGGGCGCCGGAGAACTCGCGGCCGAGAGCCACTTCCGCGTGGCGCGCCAACACTTGGTCTTTGGCGGTCTGATTAAGGGAAGCTGGCAGCTCCGCCTGGATTTCGGCGAGTTCCGCGGCGGCGGCGGAGAGCTTGACGACGCGCTCTTGAATGTCGTGGTAAAGCAGATAGGCGCCGAGTTGGGAGTAGAGCACCTGGCCGATCATGGCGGCGAGAAGCAGCAGCAAGACCACAGGAACGACCGCGAGAAAGACGTAGGTGACGATGAGGCGGTTGCGCAGGCTCCACATCAGCTCCGCGCGCCAGCGGCTCCAATAGCGATAGACAATGTAAAACGCGGAGAGCAACCCCAGCAGGCGGAGCAGCCCCGCACCTGCCACGTATTCCAGACGCGGCAAGGCGGCCGCCAGGCCCGCAACGCACAGCGCAACGGCGAGCCAATCCAGCTTGGACAGCGATTTCCAAAACGCTTTTTGCTGAGTTCCCGGTCCACTCATGGCTGAAGAGTCAGAAGAGACACTTTACCCGATTCGCCGCTTCACGACGAGTTGGTGTTTCACACTTGCGCGATTTCCGGCGTCTGGCCAGACTATTCGCTGAGCTGCGGGTTTCTTACTCTGCTGTGATGGCGGCCGTAGCCGAAGTAGACGAAAAGGCCGATGATCAGCCAAACGATCAATCGCGCCCAGTTGATCCACCCCAGCTTGTACATCATGTAGCCGTTGAAAACGATTCCCAGAATCGGCACGACTGGCACAAACGGCGTGCGGAAGGGTCGCGGTTGCTCCGGGCTGCGCTTGCGCAGCACCATCACAGCGATGCAGACGATCACGAACGCGAGGAGCGTCCCGATATTCACCATCTTTCCAATGTCGTCAATGGGCGTGACGCTGCCAACGACCGCAGCGAGCAGACCGACGAGCATAGTGTTCTTGTAGGGAGTGCGGAATTTCGGATGGATGGCCGCGAAAAACTTCTTGGGCAGCAGGCCGTCGTTGGCCATCGAATAGAGAACGCGGGTCTGCCCCAGCAACATAACAAGCATGACGCTGGTCAATCCTGCCAGCGCGCCCAGCGTAATGATGTGCGAGGCCGTCGTCAGGCCGCGATCCATGAACGCGACCGCGATCGGTGCCTCGATGTTGACCTCCTGCCAGTTCACCATACCGGTGAGGACGCCGGCCACGAGGATGTAGAGGACGGTGCAAATCAAGAGCGAAGCGATAATCCCGAGGGGCAGATCGCGCTGCGGATTCCTGGATTCCTGCGCGGTGGTGGAAACCGCATCGAACCCGATGTAGGCAAAAAATATGTACGCGGCTCCCGCTCCGATTCCGCTAAAACCGTAGGGCGCGAAGGTGCTCCAGCTATGGCCCCAGTTTGCGAAGTTGATGTAGCGGAATCCCAGGAAGATCACAAAGAGGACCACGGCGACCTTGACGACCACGATCCCGGCATTGAACCGGGCGCTTTCCTTGATGCCAACGACGAGGATCGCGGTGATGATGAGCGCGATGAGGAAAGCGGGGAGGTTGAAGCCAATCTCGAGGCCAAAGATTTTCGGCGCGTTGACCATCTCATGGGCGCGCTGGACCAACTCGGGAGAGTGCATCGCCAAAATAGAGGTGATCTTGTCCAGGAAAGCCTGGGTGCCAGGCATCAGGCTGGGATCGGCGGCCTGGGCCATGTCGCGCGCCACCATTTTTTCCGCGGTTGCCAGCGCGGTCCAGTGGTCGTAGGCGAGCCACAGCGGCATCTTGATATGAAAGATATCCAGGAGTTCGATGAAATGGTTCGACCAGCCGGAAGAAACCGTGCTGGCGCCCATGGCGTATTCGAGCGTGAGGTCCCAGCCGATGATCCACGCGAAGAGTTCGCCGAGCGTGGCGTAGGCGTAGGTATAGGCGCTGCCGGCCAGCGGGATCATCGCGGCGAACTCCGCGTAGCAGAGCGCGGCGAACGCGCAGCCCAGGCCGGAGAGCACGAAGGACAGCATCAAGCCGGGGCCGGCGTAGTGCGCGCCGAGCCCCGCAAGCACGAAGATTCCGGCGCCGATGACCGCGCCGACGCCGAGCGCCGTCAATTGAAACGGTCCGAGCGTGCGCTTCAGGCTGTGCTCTCCGGTTTCTTTCGCCTCCGAGACCAGCGCGTCCAGCGATTTTTTCGCGAACAAGGGGTTGCCCATGCAACTCCTCCTTTTCACTCTGCCAAATTCACTTGCGAAGCTTGAAAATGTTTTTTAAATCGGGGCAACCCGCCCGTAAAACGACCTCGAAATCCTGCCGGCTGGAAGCCGGCGCTACCGTCGTCCCTGCCTGTGGTCCTACGCGGAACTGCCCGTAATGCGTTTGTGCCGTGCCCAGAGCCAGTACACGGGCAGACCGAGCAGGACGATCAGCATGCCCATGCCGGCCGTCTGCGTTTCATACAAGATCAGCACGCCCATGATTCCGCTGGCGGCCACTATATACAACAGCGGGACCAATGGGTACCCGAATGCCTTGTAGGGGCGTTCCATTTCCGGGCGGCGGACGCGCAGGACGAAGATGCCCGCGATGGTTAGCACGTAAAACAGCAGCGCGGCGAAAACCACGTAGTCGAGGAGATTGCTGTAGAGGTTGCCGTAGGAGCCATCGGCCTTGCGGGTGCGCAGCAAGATCAGCACAACGATCCAGATGCCCTGATACATCAACGCAACGCCGGGAACGCCCTTGCCATTGAGCTTGCCGGTGGCGCGGAAAAAGAGGCCATCCTTGGCCATCGCATAGGCGACGCGCGAGCCCGCGAGAATCAGCCCATTGTTGCAGCCGAACGTGGAAACGATGATGGCCACGGCCATCATCCAGGCGCCTTTGGCTCCAAAAACGGCGGAGAGAGCGGCGGTAGCCACGCGGTCGTCGGGAGCATTCTGAATTTGCGCCAGGGGGAGCGCGCAGAGATAGGCCAGGTTGGCGAGGCAATACAGGGTGATGACGATGGCGGTGCCGAAGGCCATGGAGAGTGCAACGTCGCGGCGCGGATTCTTCACCTCGGCGGCCGCGAAGCCGATGTTGTTCCAGGCGTCGGCGGAAAAGAGCGAGCCCACCTGCGCGACGGCCAAGGCTAGCAACATGCCGTACCAGCCGCTGCCGGCAGTCACAGTTGGCAGCAGGCTCTTGAGAAATCCGAGGCCCGGCTCGATGGTGTTGGCGCCGCGAATGGTCCAGAAGTGCGAGAAGTTGTCCGCGATGGCCGTGGCGTTGCGCGCCACAAACACGCAAATGAGAATAAGGCCGATCAGGGACAACATCTTTGCCGACGTGAATACGTTTTGGATCCACTTCCCGAGCTGCACGCCCTGGGTGTTGAGAAACGTGAGAAAAATGACCATGACCACGCCGACGAGTTGCTGCACGGAGAGGCTGATGGCGAATTTCGAGGAGAAATTGATAGGCGCGATGATCCAGCTCTCCGCGGAAATCGAAGGTACCAGAACACCGAGATAGCGCGCGAAGCCCACGGCGACCGCCGCGATGGTTCCCGTCTGGATGACGAGGAAAAGCGTCCAACCGTAAAGGAAGCCCCACAGCGGTGAATACGCCTCACGGAGATAGACGTACTGCCCTCCGGCGTGCGGGAAGAGCGCCGCGAGTTCGCCGTAGGAGAGCGCCGCGGCGATCGTCAGGCAGCCGGTGAGAATCCAGGTAAGCAGCAGGCCGCCGGGCGAGCCGGTTTGCCGCGCGATGTCCGAGGCCACGATGAAAATACCAGAGCCGATCATCGAGCCGACAACAATCATCGTGCCGTCAAAGAGGCCAATGGCCTTTACGAATTCGTGCCCGTGCTTTTCGGTGGGTGTGGAGGTGGAGGCGTCGGCCATGCTCGGTTCGCCTCAGCGCCGGGCCGCGAGTTGCACGGCATCGAGTCGCAGGATGAATTCGCGCGCTTGTTTGGCCGGGTCACCCGCTTTCAGGATGCCGCTGATTACCGCTACGGAATCGGCGCCAGAGGAGAGCACTTCCGGCGCGCGTTCGAGCGTGATGCCGCCGATGGCCACGATGGGTTTCGAGGTCAGCGGACGGACGCGGCGGAGCAAATCCAGACCCACGACGGGGTCGGGATTCGACTTGCTGTTTGTCTGGAAGACAGGCCCCACAGCAATATAATCCGCCGAACTGGCCGCGGCCTGTTGAAATTGTTCAAGGTTGTGCGTCGAAACTCCAACCCAGCGTTCCGGTCCCATGAGTTGGCGCGTTTGCTCGGCAGAGAGATCCTCCTGGCCGACGTGGACGCCATCCGCGCCCGCCAGAAACGCCACATCGGGACGGTCGTTCACGAAGAACGAGCAACCGGAGGCGCGAGCAATCGCAGCGATCGCGCGGGATTCGGACAGGAGTTCGCGCGCGCCTGCCTGTTTGCCGCGGTATTGCAGCAGGCGAACGCCCGCGGCGATCAATTTTCTGGATATTTTCCCGGCTGGTTCCGTCAGCATTCCCGCGTCTAATATCACATACAGCCTGGGCATCACAAGGCGCATGAAACGCTATTTTCCGTTGCCGTTCAGAAGTTTTTCGATGAAATGCGTGTCCATGTTGCCGGCCTCGAAGTCGGGGTGGGCGAGGATGCGGCGGTGCAGAGGAATCGAGGTTTTGATGCCTTCGATGACGAACATTTCGAGGGCGCGCTTCATGCGGCCGATGGCTTCGGCGCGGTCGCGGCCTTTGACGATGAGTTTGGCCACCAGCGAGTCATAATAGGGCGGGATCACGGCGCCGGAATAGGCGGCGGAATCCACGCGCACGCCGGTGCCGCCGGGTGCCTGGAAGGTGGTGATGCGGCCAGCGGAAGGGACAAAGGTCTCCGGGTCTTCCGCGTTGACGCGGCACTCGATGGAATGCCCGGTGAAGTGCATCTCGCCAACCGCGTCTTCCATCTTTTCACCGGCCGCGATGCGGATTTGAGATTTGACCAGGTCCACCCCGGTGACAAATTCCGTGACCGGGTGCTCCACCTGGATGCGGGTGTTCATCTCGATGAAATAGATCGAGCCGTCGGTGTCCATCAGGAATTCCACCGTGCCCGCGTTCGTGTAGCCGATCACTTCCAAGGCCTTCACAACCTTGGTACCCATCTCCTTGCGGCGCTTGGCTTCGATGGCGGGGGAGGGGGATTCCTCGATGAGCTTCTGGTGGCGGCGCTGGATGGTGCACTCGCGCTCGCCAAGGTGGATGACTTTTCCATGCTGGTCGCCGAGAACCTGAAATTCGATATGACGCGGGTGCTCCAGGAACTTTTCCATGTAGACGTCGGGCGTGCCAAATGCCTGCTGGGCTTCGCTGCGCGCGGTTTGATAGGCGGGAAGGAGTTCCTGTTTGTTGCGCACCATGCGCATGCCGCGGCCTCCCCCGCCCGCGGCGGCTTTGAGGATGAGCGGAAAGCCAATGCGCGCGGCCTCAGCGGCGAGCTGTTCTTCCCCTTCGACCAAACCGTCGCTTCCTGGAATGGTCGGCAGCCCGAGCGCTTTCATTTCACGGCGGGCGCGGTCCTTTTCGCCCATCATTTCGATCACTTCCGGCTTGGGGCCGATAAAGGTGATCTCCGAGGCCTCGCAGACTTTGGCGAAGTTGGCGTTTTCCGAGAGGAAGCCGTAGCCGGGGTGAATCGCGTCCACGTTGGTGATTTCGGCGGCGCTGATAACGTGGGGAATGTTCAGATAACTTTCACTGCTGCGCGGGGGGCCGATGCAAATGGCTTCATCGGCGAAGCGGACGTGCAGGGAGTTGCGGTCGGCCTCGGAAAACACGGCGACGGTGGAGATGCCCAGCTCTTTGCAGGCGCAGATGACTCGCAGGGCAATTTCCCCGCGATTGGCAACTAGGATTTTCTGGAACATAGTCGGGCCGCTTATCTCTTGCGGCTCGGGCGAATTCCAAAGAGCGGCTGCCCATATTCGACGGGCTGCCCGTTCTCGACAAAGAGACGTAATACTTCGCCGCTGATCTCGGATTCAATTTCGTTCATAAGCTTCATGGCTTCCACGATGCAGAGGGTCTGGCCCTTGTCCACGTGCGAGCCGATCTTGACGAAGGCTTCCGCACCGGGGCTGGGAGCGCCATAAAAGGTGCCCACGATCGGGGAAGTCACCAGGTGGAGGTCTTCCGTGCCGCGCACATCAGCCGACGGGTGCGCAGGCGCCGAGGAGCTCTCGTGCGGGTCGGGCGCCGAGGGGACGATAATCTCGGCCGAAGGCACGGGCCTGGTCGGGGCTGCAACCAACACGCTGGCGCCCGGTTTCTTGAGCCGGATGCGCAGGTCACCCCGGGAGTACTCGAATTCCTCCAGATTGTGCTCGCTCATAAAGCGGAGCAACTGCTCGATCCGCTCGATTTCAGGGTTCGCAAACGACGGGGTGGCACTCGATTTCGAGGTCTTTTTCCGTTTCATGCCTATTCTTAGAGTTCGATGAGATCCCGCGTAACGCGGGTCAACACTTCGCTACGTCCTGCTCCTACGACAACGTCGTCTTCAATCCGGATACCGCCAATTCCCTCCAGATAAACGCCAGGTTCTATAGTAATCGCATTCCCCGCTTCGAGTCGAACCGTCTGGCCACGGCCGATCCGGGGGTCTTCATGAACTTCCAGACCCAATCCATGTCCTGTGCTGTGGACGAAGTACTCGTCCAGTCCGCTTTTCTTGAGAACGTCCCGTGCAGCGGCGTCTACTTCGCCGCAAGTCACCCCTGCCTTAACGGCCGCGACCGCCGCTTCCTGCGCATCCTGAACCGCGCGATACCATTCACGGGCACGCCTTGCGGCGCGTCCCAGGTACACGGTGCGCGTCATATCGCTGCAATAGTGGCCGAGTATAACACCCAGGTCGAGGACGACAAACTCATTTTTCCTCAGCCGCTTGGCGGTGGGCCGGGCATGCGGCAGCGCGCCGCGCGGGCCGGAAGCGACGATGGTCTCAAAGGCGGGGCCGCTGGCCGCGCGCTTCTTCATCTGGTATTCCAGCTCGGCCGCGATCTCGGTTTCCCGGACACCGGGACGGATAAGTTTCAGGACGGACTGGAAGACCTCGCCCACCAGAAGGGCCGCCTTTCGCATTAGCACGAGTTCCTGTGGGTCTTTTTTCATACGCAGACGTTCGACCAAGCCGGACGCTTCGCGGCCCCGCCATTTGCTTCCCATGGCCTTTTGCAGCGAATGATGCTGAGCGACCGTCAACTGATTGGCGTCGAAGCCGACACGAACCAGGCCCGCCTTTTTAAGAAAAGCTCCTACAGAGGTGTACAGGCCACCCTGCTGGAGTTCAACTCTCACTCCGCGCGTTTCTTCCCTGGCCTGAACCGTGAATCGCCCATCGGTGACGAGAGTTACACCGCGCTGGGAAACCACCAGCGCGCCGGCCTCGCCCGTGAAACCCGTCAGGTAATACCAGTTGGCGGGGTGGGTGATCAGCAGCCCGTCGAGCTTTCGGGCTGTGATTTCGCGAAGGAGTGCTTTGCGCCGATTGGAATGGGCCGGGTTCATAAAAAAAATCGAGGAGACTTGCGCCTCCTCGATTTCAGTTTACCCGAATTTTCCGTACCGCGCTTCTGGACGGCCAGGGGAAGCTGCTATTCCCCCCTGCGCAGAATTTATCCGGGGATAATGCGCGGAGTGATGAAGAAGAGCAACTCCTGAGACTGAACGGTGACGTTGGTGCGGCGGAAGAGATAGCCGATGATCGGCATGCTGCCGACGATGGGCACTTCCGTGATGTCGGTCTGTTGCTGCGTGACGATAATACCGCCAATGACGACGGTTCCACCGTCGGCCACGGTCACCTTGGTCTGCGCGGCTTGGGTATCCAATGCGGGGATGCCCTGCACGCGGGGAATACCGTTGTCGATCTGGGTATTCTCGACGAGGACGTCCATGAACACCGTGCCTTCCGCGGTAATTTGCGGGGTGACTTCCAATTGCAGCACGGCATCAATGTACTGGACCGAAATGGTGTTGTTGATCGTGGTCTGGATCGGAATCTTGGTGCCTTGTTTCACGATCGCTTTTTCGTTGTTCTGCGTGATGACTTTCGGCTTGGAGAGAAGTTTGCCAACGCCCTTGGCCTCAGCCGCAGTGATGAACAGGTCGACGGCGAAGTTCGGCGAGCGGTGCCCGAAGTAGAAACCACTGGTGGGAACGCCCGCGCCAAGGTTGACGTTGAGGGGAAGACCCGGCGTGGTGCTGCCGGAGTTCGAGCCGGGGGTGCCGATGAGCGGAGGTTGCGGCAGGCCCGATCCCGTCTGGATCGGGCTGACGCCAACGCTCGCGGGACCGCCAAAAATCGTGCGGCCGCTGGTGGTGGTGCCAGCCATACCCCACTGAACGCCGATATCCTGCGCGAAGGAGCGCGAAGCGGAAACGACGCGCGCTTCGATTTCGACCTGTTGAGACTTGCGGTCCAACTGGTGAATCAGGTTGTCAATCACCGGGATGACCGAAGGGATATCGCGGATGATCAACTGGTTCGAACGATCATCCGACAGGATGTCGCCGCGGGGCGAGAGGAACTTTTTCAAGGTGTCCTTCATCGTTGCGGCCTTGGCGTAGCTAAGGACGCGGGTAACGGTGACCGGAGCAACCGCCTGGGCCTGAGCGATAGCGAGATCCCGCTGGGTTTCGGCTTCTTTTTTCAGGGTATCGCGGGTGGCGATGCGCAACACATTGCCGTTGAGCTGTTTATCGAGGCCGTTATTCTGCAGGACGATGTCCAGCGCCTGATCCCAGGGGACTTCGTCGAGGACGATGGTGAGAGTGCCCTTGACGTTGGGGTCGAGCACGACGTTGAGGCCACTGATTTCGTGGATCAAGCGGAAGAAATCCTTCAGGTCGACATCCTTGAGGTTCACGGAGATGGGTTCGCCGGTATAGTGCGCGGGCTGCGCGGTGTCGGTACTCGCGGAGGCTTGCCGGGCAGCCAGCGTGCTGGCAGCAGACGCTGCCTGCTGCACGGCCTGCTGGGCCGGGTCTTCGGCGGACTCGGGGCGAGCCGGCGGAGTTTCGTCGTGGAGACTCGCGAGAACAAGGGAGGATTGCGTCAGTTCCTTCGGCAGAGCGAACCGCGGGGCCGCGACATTGGAGCCTTTGTTGGAATTGGCACCGACCTTCGGAGCTTTTGCGTCATACGAGATGGTCCGGATAGCGGCAGAAGCGGAAGTCGAAGAAACCGGGGCGGCAAGGTTCGCGTCCGGGTTCACTTGGGACCGCAGGTAGACCACCACGGCTTCGCCTTCATGGGCAATCTGGAAAGGCGTTTCCTGGGTCAGGTCGACAACTACGCGGGCGACATCAGGGCGGAACTGCCCCATGCGGACTCCGCGAACGGGAGCGGAAACGCCGGGAATCGCGGTCCGCTGAACCTCGAGGCGGGCGCCACTGAAATCCAGGACGAGCCGCTCCGGATTCTGCATGCGAGCCGCGTGGACATCGAGATGTCCTTCGCCTTGGACGCGGATAGCGGCGCGCTGCGGCTCCTGCGTGATTGCCACGCTCGAAATCACTGCGGAGGTGGACGTTGCGCCTGCGGGCTCCTGAGCGCGCACCGCCGCCAGGCCCCCGCCCAGCACGATGCCCGCGATGATCAGGCAGCCACCACGAAAGGCCGGCCAGTTCGTCTTCATTGCTGTTCTCCTGCACTGGAGTAAATTCTCTTGTTCACTTGACGCTCCACAGGTTTCCCGAACGCATCTTTCCCGATTTCGTGGAACGACACGCCGTCCATGGCAATTTTATCCACGCGACCGTCGTAAAGCTGATCCCCTTCGCGCAGAAAATAGGTGCGCGACTGGGGATTGGTGACCACCGCAATCATTCCGTTGGGGGCCTTGACGATGCCGTCCAACCGGAGCGTGCCCACCTGCAATCCGGCTTTGCCCGGAGGCAAATTTGCGCCGGCGCGGGCCGCCGCTTCCTGACGACTGGTCAGCGATTCGAATGGGTCGCGACGCGCCACTTTCGATTCAGCGGGCGCCGCGGGCGAGCCGCCGGCAGAAGCCGCCGGCTCGGCCGATTTGCGGGCCGCCGACTTATGCGTGGACTTGGCAGAGGATTTCTTGGACGCTTTCGGCGCCGCGGCTGGTTTGGTCTGGGCCTGCAAGGTGCTTCCGCCCGCCACCAGCATGATCCCGGTCAATAGTGTTATGGCTAGACGCATGGCTCGCTCATCTCTGCTCACGGTTTTCTCACCGGCTGGCCGGCACCCTTGGGCCCGGGCGTGCTGGGCTTTTCGGAGTCCGCTGGCTTGGTGAAGTAGGTCGTGACCGTAAATACGCCTGTCACCGTCGTCCCCGGACGAACCGGGTACTTGGTTTCCTTGGTCGACTGCCCATTCGGATCATCGAACTGAATGTCGCCCACATTGATGATGCGCGACAAGCGACTCAACCGAGAAAAGAAATCCAGCATGTTGAAGTACGGCCCGTCCGCCTGAACTTCAAACGGCATCTCGTAGTGATATTCCTTGGGAACGATATTGAGTGAAGTCAGCTTCCGGAGCTGCACATTGGAAGCGGCGGCCGCGCCTTGGAGCTGCCGGATGAACTCGTCCACTTCCTTTTCCTCTGGAACGATGGTCTTCAAGGTATCCAGTTGTTTGTTGAGCGCGTCCATCTGCTGCTTGAGTTCGCCGTAACGTTGCTTGTAAACCTGGAGTTGCGTCACTTCCTGATTCAGTTTGGTGCGCTGTTGGACAGCGCTGTCGTAATCCGAGCGTTCCTGGGCCACCGGTGAGAACGGAACATAAAGACCGGCGAGAACCAGAATGACGGCGATGGCCAGGGCTACCAGGCCCTGCATGATTACGGACATATCTCGGAAAGGATTGGCCATGATTTCCCCCTATCCTTTCTTCGCCGGAGCGCTGGCGCCCGTCCGCGGGCCGCCGGGTGCGCTCGCCGGCTTGGCGCCCGGCGTCTGGTCTGGAGGAGTATTCGGAGCGATTTCCGCGTCAATCGTGAACAGGAAGGTCTGCACGTTGGTACTTCGCTCGTCCTGTTTGGAATCCTTGATTTCCACTTTCTGGAAGTAGCCGGATCGCTTTAGCGCGGTGATGAAGTTCGCGACAGAGTTGAGCGAGGCTGCGGCTCCGTTCATGGTGATGGCGGTGCCCTTCTTGGTCAGAGACATGAGCCAGAGATTTTCGGCCCGGGAAACCGTGTTAGCGACCTGATCCAGGAGTTCCTGGCCGCCGGTGCGATCGCGCTGCAACTGCTCGATGGTGCCCACGCGCTGCTGCAGAACCTGCTTTTGCTTGTCGAAGGCTTCGACCTGAAGCTTGATCTGTTCAAGTTCCGTCTTTTGCGCCCGCAATTGCTGGATGCGCTTGCTCTCTTCGTTGAGCTGGGTCTGCCAGGAATGGTAGAAGTAGAACAGGAAGAGGCAGCCGAGCAGGACGCCAGCGCCGATGAAGACCAGCGGGAGAGCCGCTCCCGTGTCCACCGGGCGGCGTGAAGCTTTCGGCCGCGTTTGTCCAAGTAAGTTTATGCGGATCATGGCTAGTCGAAGCTCCTCAGGGCCAGCCCCACAGCGACAACGAGTCTCGGCGCCAGTTCGCGGATTTGATCCTCACTATGCTTTCCAGGATTGATGAGGACCTTACGGAAGGGGTTGAGCTCTTCCACCGGCATGGCGAATTCTTCGCGGAGCAGGTCGACCAGGCCGGGAACGCGGGCCGTGCCGCCGGCGACCATGATGCGCTGGATGTTTTCGCCGCTGGCCGTGGCGCGGAAGAAGTCGAAAGTCTTCTGGATTTCGAGGGTCAAGATGTCCGAGACGCTGCGAAGGATTTGGCCCTTCTGTTCGTCGGTGACGGTCGGCAGAGTGTCACCCTTCTTGAGGCGCTCGGCATCGTCGAAGTTGAGATCGAGTTCCTTCTGGAGGGCGTCCGTGTACTGGTTTCCGCCCACGCTGACGTCGCGGGTGAAAAGCGGGACACCGCCGCGAACGATGTTGATGTTCATGACGCTGGCGCCGATGTTCAGCAGGGCCACGGTCTGGCCGGCGTCGGGCTCGTAGTTCACTTCGAAACAGTTCTGCAGGCCAAATGCGTCAATATCCACGACCACCGGCGTCTTGCCCGCCTGGGCGAGCACGTTGGTGTGGTTCAGAATCTTGTCTTTCTTTACGGCCACCAGCAGGACATCCATCTGGGCGTCCATGGCTTCCAGCAACTGATAACTGAGGTTCACGTCGGCGATATCGAACGGGATGTGCTGGCTGGCTTCGGAAGGGATCCGGTCGTAGAGTTCTTCTTCGGTCATCAGCGGCAGCGGAACGCGCTTGACGATGACGGAGTGCCCGGAAACGGACGTGGCCACGTTCTTGGTCTTGATCTTTTCATTCTCGAAAATTCTGGTTATCGCGTTGGCAACCTGGGGCGCGTCCATGATCGCGCCGTCCACGACGGTATCCTGCGCCAGCGATTCCATGCCGAAGCTGACCAGTTCATAGCCGGCCTTGGTCGACTTCAGTTCAACAGCCTTGATGGAATTGGAGCCAATGTCCAGTCCGACCAGCTGTTTGTTTTTTGATCCCCCGAGTAACCACATATCGCGGCCTCTTTCCCTCACGCTCGGACAAGCCTAGCGGCGCTTCGCCACCACTTGACTCATCTTGCGTTCCATCCACCTGTCTAGGATCGTCTTCCTAAGTTTCCAACGATTTCCTAATTTGAATGCAGGTATTTCGCCCTCTGTGATGTACCGGTACAGAGTATCCGGGCTGATGCCCAGATACTGAGACGCCTGTCGTACGTTCATCACTTCGCGCGATTCGCTCACGAGGAACGCCCACCTTGACCGTCACACGCCCTTCTCTACTCACGTGCTTTGCCGCACCCTTGAATTTCGAAGCGACTGCAGGACACAGATACCCCGGGGTGCTGCTTGTGAGTCCGTTATGTCATCGGCAAGACCTGAGCGTCAAGCGTTTCTCTACGATAGTTGTCCTAAGAATGCAGGTAATCTTAGGCAATTCGCCGGGTATTGCAGGTGGGTGGGTCAACCTATTGTGGCGAGGCGGAAACGTGAATACTACTAATTGTGCTTTTTCGCACAAATCGGCCTGTCCCGCCGGACGGTTATTGTTTGTACGCACGCACCGAGGCTTGTGGGTTCCACGAAAGACTCATATCCCCAAGCTTTTCCAAAGGGATGCGACACGGGCCCTGGTTTGTTCATCCACGAGCATCTCATCGGGCCAAGGGCGAGCGAAGCCCTCCGTAGCCCACTTGCGGGTGGCATCAATCCCCATTTTGGAACCAAAGTCCTGCAAGCGCGCGGCGTGATCGAGCGTGTCCACCGGACCGAGCGTAAATTGCACATCACGCTCGGGATCGATCGCGCAGAGAGCTTTCCAGACCACCTCGCGATAGTCGTGCACATTGACGTCGTGATCGACCACCACAATGACCTTGGTGAACATGGCTTGACCGAGCGACCAGATCGCGTTCATCACTTTGCGGGCATGGCCCGGGAACGATTTGCGGATCGAGACAATCATTAGGTTGTGGACAATGCCTTCGGCGGGCAGGGAGACATCCACAATTTCCGGATGGGTGAGCTTCATCAGCGGGAGGAAGACGCGCTCGATGGCGTAGCCCATGTAATGGTCTTCCTGGGGCGGGCGGCCGACGACGGTAGCCAAATAAATCGGGTCTTTGCGGTGGGTGACGCACTCGAGGTGGAAGACGGGGTATTCGCCTTCGAGCGAATAGAAGCCGGTGTGATCGCCAAAGGGGCCTTCGGTACGCATCTCGTTAAGATTGACGTAGCCTTCGAGAATAATTTCGGCGTTGGCGGGGACTTCGAGGTCGTTCGTTTCACATTTGACGAGTTCGACCGGTTCGCGCCGTAGAAAGCCGCTGAACATCATTTCGTCGAGGTCGGGCGGGATCGGGAGAATGCCGCCGAGCGTGGTGGCGGGATCGGCGCCGATGGCGACGCTGACGGGGATGCGGCCCTCGGGATTCTTGGCGCGGGCGCGGCGGAAGTGCTCGGCGCCGTGTTTCTGGGTCTGCCAGTGCATGCCGGTGGTGCGTTCGTCGAAAATTTGCATGCGGTACATACCGACATTGCGCTTGCCGCTTTCAGGATTGCGTGTGAAGACCAGCGGAAACGTGATGAAGCGGCCGCCATCCTGGGGCCAGCATTTGAGAATTGGGAAGTCGAACAAGTTGACGTCGGCAGCCTTGTGAATCACTTCCTTGCAGGGGCCACCTTTGACCTGCTTAGGCATGAAGGAGCCAAGTTCGGCGAGTTTGGGGAGCATCTTGATTTTGTCGAGCAGGCCTTGCGGGGTTTGCATGTCGAGGAAACCGCGGATGCGAGCCGCGATGTCGTCGAGTTTCTCGACGTCGAAGGCGAGTTCCATGCGGTGAACGCTGCCGAAGGCATTGATGAGGAGAGGATAGTGGGAGCCTTTCGGTTTTTCGAAAAGGAGGGCGAGGCCGCCGGGATTCCCATTGGGGCCCGGCAGGGCCTGGGCACGCTGAACGACTTCGGTAATTTCGAGAACGGGATCGACTTCTATTTTAATGCGGCGGAGTTCGCCTTCTTTTTCGAGGCGTTTCACGAAATCGCGGAGATCGGCATAGCCCACTTGCATCCTCCAGGAGGCATTCCGGCGGGCAATCAAGCGTTCACATTATCACGGCCTTCCCGACAGGCGCAAAAGCGCCCAACAGCCGATGAAGAATCCACGTTTTACACAGGTCAGCGAATTAGCGATCGAAAAATGAAGGCAGGCGAGTCTTAGCTATTGACCGGCAGCAGGCGCTCCGATAGGCTCTGGCGCGATTGAAGTGGTTCCCCTCCCTGGTTGCAGTTCTTCCCAGCAAAACTGCCTTTTTGGAAAGGAAAGAGGAAGCCTATGAAAAAGCTAAATCGGATTGTGGTGGGCTCTTTACTCGGGATTGCGATTGGGGCGGCAGCGGGAGCGCAAGAAATGCCGGCCCAGCCGAAAGTGCTCCAGATTACAAGGGAATTTGTAAAAACGGGCAAAAACGGAATGGCACACGAGAAGTCTGAAAGTGCCTTCGTGAAGGCAATGTCTGATGCCCATTGGCCGACATACTATGTGGCATTGAGCTCGCTGTCTGGAAAGACGCGGGTGTTGTTCTTGACCCCCTACGCATCATTCGACGCCTGGCAGAAAGACGCAGAGGGTGTCGATAAGAACGCAACCCTCAGCGCCGCGCTGGATCAGGCGATCGAGGCAGACGGCGAACTGCTCGATTCAGTGGATCAGGGGGTTTTGCTGATGCGAGAGGAAATGAGTCTGCGGCCTCACCCCGATCTCTCCCAGTTCCGATATTTGGAAATCAGTGGCTACCATGTGAAACCCGGGCACACCGGAGAGTGGCGTGAAATCGTCAAAATGGTGAAGGCGGCGTACGAAAAAGCCTTACCAGACGCTCACTGGGGCATGTTTCAACTGGTGTACGGGGGTGCCGGCGACACGTATCTGGTACTTACGGGACACAAGTCCCTGGGCGAAATCGACCAGGGAATCCTGCAAGAAAAACAGTTCGTCGAGGCCATGGGAGAACCCGGCATGAAAGTACTCAGCGAAATGATTTCGCACTGCGTAGACTCGTCGGAGCACCAATTGTTTGCCATCAATGCACGCATGAGCTATGTGCCGGACAGTTGGAAAAAAGCGGATCCCGATTTTTGGATGCCCAAGGAAATGCCGGAGGCGATGAAGCCGGCGAAGGAAAAGAAAGCCAAGCACTAGAACGCTCAGAAAATTTCGATCGGGTGATGGCTTTGGCGGCTTCGCGAGGGCGGAGTAATTCCGTCGAATGTGGCGTGCCCCTAAGAGGTAGGGGTGTCCTCGTCCACTCGCGGAGCAGATTGCAGCTCTGCCAGGAGGCGCTCCGCTTCTTCCCAATCCCGCTGGCGAACCAAGAGTTTGATGCCGCCCATGGCATTGGACCAGAGCCAGTCCATCCGGATGACGTTGTCGTCTTGCAGAAAGCAGGGGATGCCCGCATTTTCGAGAACACTTTTTTCTACAAACGCGGCTGGCATGTCGCGGTATCTGCGCAGGATTACGGGGCGACCGTCCGTGGAAGAGCCGGGAGCGGCCTGGCGCATCTGGAGCTCCGCATCTTGCCTCTCCGCAATGAAAGACCGTGCTGTGGCCAAGTCCTTCGCGTGAACCAACAACTCCGTGCCACGGGGTGACTTGGTCTCCGCAAATTCTTCTGAACCGCGTGGCTCTTCTTCCAGAAAGTACGCCTGAATTCCCTTAGCCGCGAGGAAATCCCGGACCAACCCGGCCGTGTCGCGGTCAGAATAGCTACCCAAACGAAGCAAGATTTCGAGTTCGGAAACAGGCCTGGCAGCTGTAACCTCCGGCTTCCATTCCAGGCCCCGCGTCGACATCTCCTCGCGTAAGGCGGATCTCGCCCACTCCGTCAAGGCCGAGGGGTCACGACCCACTTTTATCAATTCGAGATCGCTCATTTCAGCATACCGCGCGGCAAGCCGAGTCCGTTCCTGATCGGGGTCGAGTTTTGACATGGAGTGACATTACTTCGAAAATCAGCGCCGCAGCAACCAGAGTTCGTGTGGAAGCCACCAGCAGGAGTCCCCAAGTCTCTATGGCCACTACACGTATGGCGCCCACACACGCGGCTCTTGGGGTAAAATAAGGCAGATTAACGACCAGTCCAATTTCGGATTCCGGGAGTCCCCATGAAAAAGTCTCTGATGGTTTTCGCGATCCTTTGCATGGCCGCCACGGCCTGCCTTGCCGGGCCCAAGCAGACGGGCACGGTGCTTTCACAGACCTCGGTGGCCTGCGGTGAAAAGAAATCAAAGAAGCAGAGCCTGGATCTTTTGTGCCACGAATATGTGATTCGGTCGGGTTCGATTGATTACACGGTGCGGCAACCGAAGCCTGAAGACAAGACACTGATACCTTTGAATAGCACCGTGGAATTCAAAATGGACAAGAGCAAAATGAAAGTGAAGGCGAACGGCGAGTCCTATGAATTCCTGGTCGTCTCCCAGGCTGCGGCAGGTTCCGCGCCTCCGGCGACCGGTCCCAGCCCGAACCAGCAATAGTTCCCATTGCTTCATCCGGGCCAGCAGCGGGGAGGCCAGGCCGCGGAGGAATTTCATTGCTGGTTACTGCACGGAAGCCTGGTCTCGCACCACAATGAGCCGAATATATCTGGACTACAACGCGACGACGCCGGTGGACCCGGCAGTGGTTGAGGCCATGGTGCCTTATTTTTCGACGGAGTTTGGGAATGCGTCGTCGGTGCACACGTATGGGCAGCGCGCGCGGGCGGCGGTGGAAACGGCTCGGGAGCAGGTGGCCCTGCTGATCGGGGCGCAAGCGGCGGAGGTGGTGTTCACGAGCGGGGGCACCGAGGCCGACAATCACGCGATATTCGGGATAGCGGCGAACGTGGGCGCGGGAGTTGGTGGCGCGTCCGCTGGGGCGCAGCCGCACATCATTACAAGTGCGATTGAGCACGAGGCGGTGCTGAATTCCTGCCAGGCGTTGGAAAAGCAGGGCTGCACGGTTAGTTATGTGCGCGTGAATCGAGACGGACAAATCGATCTCGAAGAGTTGCGACGCGCAATCCGTCCGGAGACCCGGCTGATTACCGTGATGCTGGCGAATAACGAACTGGGGAGCGTGCAGCCATTGGCAGAAATCGGGCGCATCTCGGCGAAAGCCGACATTTATTTCCACACGGACGCGGTGCAGGCTGCGGGAAAGATTCCAATTGACGTGAAGGCGCTGCAGGCGGATTTGCTTTCGCTGTCCGGGCACAAGTTTTATGCGCCGAAGGGCGTTGGGGTGCTGTTCGTGAAAAGCGGAACGCCGGTACGGCAATATTTGTATGGGGGACATCACCAGCGAGGGTTTCGGCCGGGAACGGAGAATGTGGCGGGAATCGTAGGACTTGGGAAAGCGGCGGAGCTTGCGAGGAATTCGCTGGAGAGCGATGCGGCGCGAATTTCGCGGTTGCGCGACAGGCTCGAGCAAGGGCTGCTGGCGCGTGTGCCGGATGCGCGAGTGAATGCGAGCGGCGCAGCGCGGACGCCGAATACCTGCAACATTATGTTCCCCGGAATTGAGGGGGAAGCGCTGCTGATCGCGCTGGATCTGAAGGGGATTGCGTGCTCGACCGGCGCGGCCTGCTCTTCCGGCGCGGTGGAGCCTTCGCATGTGCTGACCGCGATCGGTTTGCCGGCAAGCGATGCGCGGGCGAGCTTGCGGCTTAGTTTGGGGCGATGGACGACGGAAGAAGAGATCGCAACGGCGCTGGAGGCGATTCCGGCGGCGGTAGAGCAACTGCGGAGGATTTCGCCGGTGTATCCGCGGCGAGCGTAAGGGAATGCGCGGCGTTGGGACGGGTGCAAAGGCAGGAGTCATCCTTCAAAGAGCGCGCGATGGGTCGGCGGTGCCTGTGGCACGGGGATTCACCCGTTTGCAGCCGCGCGGCTTCGAGTTCGCTTGGGTAGAGATGTTTCGGCCCCAAAGCCGGGAGCTGAGCTCCCGCTCTCCAAGGGGGCTTCAGCAGAAATTGGGGAGACACGATAAAATAAAAAGGTATGAGTACACAGGTACAACTCGATTCCCTGCCTCGCGAGGCGACGGAAGCCAAGCCCGGACTTGTCGCGGTGGCGATGTCGGGAGGAGTAGACTCCTCGACGGTCGCGGCGGTGTTGCTGCAGCAGGGACATCCCATCGTTGGGCTGACGATGCAGCTTTGGAATCAGCGGCGGTTGCCGGAATTGCAAGGTGGCGGTCCGGCGCAACATCGCTGCTGCTCGCTGGATGATGTTTACGACGCGAAGCGCGTGGCGCAGCACCTGAATTTTCCGCACTACGTGGTGAATTTCGAGGCGCAGTTTGAGGAACGCGTTGTACGCCCCTTCGTGCAGCAATATCTTTCCGGGCGCACACCGATCGCGTGCACGAATTGCAATACGGATGTGAAGTTTGAGCCGCTGCTGCGCATGGCCGAGCAAATCGGGGCGGAGCGTCTGGCCACCGGCCACTACGCGCGGATTCGCAAGAATGAAGCGAGCGGGCGGCATGCATTACTTCGGGCGCGCGATGATTCCAAGGATCAGTCGTATTTTTTGTGGGGGCTGACCCAGCAGCAGCTTTCGCGCAGTGATTTTCCGCTGGGCGAGCTGACGAAAGAAGAAGTGCGCGAACTGGCGCGCAAAGTGAGCCTCCCCGTTGCCGAGAAGCCCGAGAGCATGGAACTCTGCTTTGTGCCGAATGGAAATTACGTGCAATTCATTCACGCGTATTCGCGCGCGGAAGGAAAGCCGCTGATGGACCGCGAAGGCGAAATCGTTACGGAAGACGGCGCCGTGATCGGGCGGCATACGGGCGTACACAACTACACAATCGGGCAGCGGAAGGGCTTGGGCTTCGCGGCGGGAAAGCCGGTGTATGTGCTGGCGATTGACCCAGAGAAGAACCGCATTGTTGTCGGCGAAGACGATGCTTTGCGAACCACGGCCGTGGAGATCGAAGGGGTGAACTGGATTTCGATTATTGAGCCGAGGTCGGCGGTGCGCGGCCAGGCAAAGATTCGCCACAAGCACGACCCCGCGGCGGCTACCATTGAGGCTCTTCCGGACGGCCGCGCACGAATCACCTTTGATTCACCGCAGCGGGCCGTGACGCCGGGGCAAGCGGCGGTTTTCTACGATGGTGACGCCGTGCTTGCGGGTGGCTGGATTGTTGGCCGGTAGCCGCGGGCCGGCAAATCGAACAAGGCCGGGCAAGCCCAGCCTCTACAAAGACAAGAATGGCGTTAGTGCGTTGGCGACTGCGGCGTGAAGCCGTGCCTTCTAGATGAAGAGTTCGTCTTCCTGTTCGACGGTGGTTTCGCGGACTGGCGAAGAGGAACGGCGCGAGCGGAGAACGTCAAGGCCAATCTTAATGCCCTGCACGAGGGCGGAAGCTTTCTGCACGGGTCCCCAGAAGCTGCGGCGCATCTGCGCGCCTGTATCCTCAATCGCCTCGAGAACTCCGGTTAAAATGCGGTCAAGGTGCACGAGCTGGCCGCGAAGGCGGTCGGAGGCTTCGGTGGCGACACGGTCGAATTTTTGCGCCTGCGAGCGGGTGAGATAGACAATGTGCGAGGCATCCTCGACAAGAGCCGCGATTTTGGGCTGCGTTTCATCAAGCATGATCTGGGTGCGCGTGAGGATCGGCCCGATGCGCGAGTGCAGATCGGTGACCATGCGATTCACCGATTCGCTGGTCTTACGGAGTTGAACGAAGAGCAGGACCAGGATGCCGGCCTGCACGATCAATGTCAGCGCCGCCACGATAATGAACAATTTCTCGGTGACTTCCATACACACCCTACCCTCTCCGCCACGTCAGCGGATGGCTCGAAAACCCAAGACCATCACGACTTCGATTCGCGAAGGAACGCTTCCCTGCCCGCATCCACGGCTGCGGAAATCGATTCGCGCTTGCGCACGGCCACATCTTTGCCGCGTTCGATCAGTTCATCGGCGCGTTCGCGCAGTTCGCGAGCCTTCTTCTGGGCAAATTCGCGGCCATCGTCGGCGCGCTTGGAAAGGTAGTCGCGGGTTTCGTCGCCGGACTTGGGAGCAAACAAAACGCCCATCAAGGCGCCGACACCCAGGCCCACGAGGAAATAGCTGACTTTGGAACCAACATTGTCCGCCATGAGAACCTCCATAGAATCACGGTAGCACAGGCAAAAAAGAGTGGCAATATGGCCTAACCAGATACAATTGACAATGGAGGTTAGTCCGTATCCTTCTGCTGCGACATGTGTTGGACGATCTTTTCCGCTGTCTTGCGCGGCACCATACGACTCAGTTCCTCCGCGCCGGCTTTTTTCAAGTTGGCGACGCTTCCGTAACGCTGGAGCAGTTTTTGCGTGGTTTGCGGTCCGATACCGGGGATGTCGAGCAATGATGAGCGGGTCTGCCGGGCGGCGCGACGCTGGCGATGAAACCCGACGGCAAAACGGTGGGTTTCGTCGCGGACTTGCTGGATCAGGTGAAGCACCGGAGAGTGGCGTTCCAGAATTACCGGCTCGTCTTCCTGTCCGAGGACGTACAGGATCTCTTCTTTTTTGGCGATGCTGGCCATCGGCTGATTGATGATCTGGAGGGATTCCAGGGCCTGCGCCGCGGCGTGGAGCTGACCAAGGCCGCCGTCAATCAGAATGAGGCCGGGGAAAGGCTTTTTTTCTTCCTGGAGGCGGCGATAGCGGCGGATGACCGCTTCGTACATGCTGGCGAAGTCGTCGTTCTGCGCGCGTGGGCGGCCTTCGGGGGTTTCGTCGCCGCGAATGATGAATTTGCGATAGTCGGATTTTTTCATGCGGCCGTTTTCCCAGACGACCATGGAGGCGACTGTGTCCGTGCCCTGGATGTGCGAGATGTCGAAGCTTTCGATGCGCTTCGGCTCATCGGGAAGGTTGAGCGCGGACTGCAACGCTTCGCTGATGGCGCGCGAAGTGGGTTTCAGGACGCGGAAGCGCTGCTCGAACGAGTGCTTGGCGTTGTTTTCGACCAGATCGAGGAAAGCGCGCTTGCTGCCGCGCTGCGGAGTAAAGATTTCCACTTTGTGGCCGGCGCGTTCGCCGAGCAAATCTTCGAGTAGTTCGCGGTCTTCGAAATCCATGGGGACATGAATCATCTTTGGAAGATACTCGGCTTCCAGATAGAGCTGCTTAAGGAGGGAGGGCACGAATTCGTGGGGATCGAATTCGTCGAGGTCCTCCCAGTAGAATTCGCGGCGATCGACGACGCGTCCCGCACGCAAATGGAAAAGATTGGCGGCGACGAGTGGGGGCTCGGCGTAGTACGCGAGGACGTCGGTGTCGTCTCCCTGGGCCGCGGCGATGCGCTGGCGCTCTTCGATGTCGTCGAGCGTGCGGAGCAGGTCGCGATAGGCGGCGGCTTCTTCGAAGCGCTCGTCTTCCGCGGCGGCGAGCATGCGCTCCTCGATGCTTTTCATCAGGTCCTGGCGGCGGCCTTCAAGGAACATACGGGCGTCGCGAACGGCTTCGGCGTAGCGGGCGTCGGAGGTGAGTCCCGCGACGCAGGGACCGAGACAGCGGTGGATGTAATACTGCAGGCAGGCGCGGGGGTGATTTTTGTTGAGATCCACGAAGCACGAGGGGACGAGAAAGCGCTTGTGGATGAAATGGAGAATGCGCCGCGCGAGGCTGACAGGGAAATACGGTCCGAAGTAGAGCGACCCGTCTTTCTTGACGCGGCGGGTGAAATAAACGCGGGGATATTTTTCGTAGAGCGTGAGCTTGATGTAGGGATACGTTTTGTCGTCACGGAGGAGGATATTGAATTTCGGCTTGTACTGCTTGATGAGATTATTTTCGAGGGCGAGGGCTTCACGCTCGTTTTCAACGAGGATGGTTTCGAGGTCGGCGATTTCGCGGGCCAGCGAGCCGGTTTTGGCGTCCACCCAGCGCGACTCGAGAAAGTAGGAGCGGACGCGGTTGCGGAGGGAGCGGGCCTTGCCGACGTAGACGACTTTGCCGGAGGCATCTTTGAACAAATAGACGCCAGGCGATTCGGGCAGCAAACCGGCTTTTTCGCGGGGTTCCATCGAGCTTTTGGACGCGGCGGCGAGTGAAGGCGCCTCTTTCATCTTACGGCTTTGGGCGGGGGAAAGAGAAATGCGGGCCGGCGAGGGCGGCTCGGCTACTTGAAACCACCGTAGGGACGGAGGCAAACTGAATTGGACGGAAACCAGGGAGTGAACGAAGTGATCCGGATGGTCCCAAGAAAATTCCTGCTGGCGGCCACGCTGATCGGTGCAGTTGCGTGTGCCATGCCTGTGCGGGCGCAGACACCGCCGCCGGACCCTCCGCCGCCCAGCCAGCCGGAGCCCAAACCGAAAAAGAACGCCGATAATGCGATCCAGTCTGCCCCGGACCAGCCGAAGTGGGATCCGCTGCGCGCGGACAAGGACATGCAAGTCGGGAAATACTACATGCGGAAGGGCGACGTTGACGCCGCGATCGACCGCTTCCAGGATGCGGCGGATTCGAAGCCGGGCTATGCACTTCCCTTCCTGTATCTTGGCGAAGCGTACGAGAAGCAGGGGAGAAAGAAGCCCGCGGTGAAGGCGTATCAAAGGTATCTGGATTTGAATCCGAAGGCGGAGGACGGGGACAAGATTCGGAAGAAGATCGAGAAGCTGCACGAGGAAATCGACAAAGATAAGAAAGAGATGCCGTAGGGCTTCGGCGGGCGGAGGCGAGGCCGAGATCGTTGAGGTTGCGAGCCCGCGGGAAGCGAATGGGATGCGGCAGGGAGTTAAGAGTTTGCGTTGGGCGGAATTCTGCCGCGCTTCCAGCGCTTTGCAAGTTGCGGTGATTGGACCCCAGGCCTGGCGGCCTGGGCCAAGCTGTTTCTCACCTCCGGGGCTGGACGATGGAATTGCTGCAGCAAGAATTGGATTTGTGGGGATGTGCACCCGGAAAGAGTGCGATTTCAGCAATTCCTACTAACGGGCGAGGCGATCGAGAAATTTGCGGGCGGAGTGGAAGTGTTCGTAGCGTTTTTCTTCGGCGCGGAATTCGGGGGAATGGGAGATGAGGCCGCAGCCGGAGCGGCGCGTGGGGTGCTTGACGTGAAGCATCTCGTGATAGAGGACGTATTCCACGACAAATTGCGGGACGCCGGGACAATCCATACGGCGATTCAACACGATCTGGTTGGGACCCGGATCGTAGCTGCCGAACTGGCGGCGCCAGGAGCGGCTGCTCCAGGCGATGTGCGGCCGCGGAAGGCCGCTTTCGAAGTACCTTTCATTCAGGCCATCGAATAAGGAGACCAGATCGTGATGATCTCCGCGCGGTGAGGCGGCTGCGGGACGCACGCGGTGGCTGCGCAACTGATGGATGCGGCTGCGCGTGCGATTCGAACGGGCATATTCGAGATAGGGCCCGATCAGCGCGCGCGGTGGCCGCCGGCGATAGACGCGCCCGAGAAGCAGAGCGGCGGCACCTTCCAGCACGGCCAATGGAGCGCGCCGCAGCAGATCCGAGAACCGCACATAAATCACATCGGATCGGCGGCGCAACGTGATGACCAGGCTGCTGTAGGGGTAGAACTCGACGTGAAACTGCGGCGGGCGGCCTTCGCAGCCGATGCGGGTAAACATGCGTTGGAAGAGAGCGACGCCGCCGGGAACGAGGGTGACGTGCTTGCCGGAAGGGCGCAACGATCGGGCCTCAATTCCTGCGCCGGACGGGTGGCGGCGCGGCCTTTTTCTGCGCGGCTAGCGCCTCGCGCAAAGCGTCCTGGGTGCCTTCGACAGCGTCATCCAGATTGTCCTTGTACTTGTCGAGTTCCGGGCCGTTGGCTTCGTATTTCTTGAGGACTTCGAGAAATTCCTGGGATTTGGTAGCCATCAGGTCCACGCCCTGGCGAATATTGTCCTGGTGTTCGAGGCCGAGCTGGATGAGATCGGCGGCATCGTCCACGCAGCCGATGTACGCGTTCATCAGATAGTTGAGCAGTTCCTCGTGCTTGTTCGCGGATGGATGCTCGAGTTCATATTTGAATTTAGTGAGGCGGTCCTCGGCGAAAGCGAGGAAGAGCTTGATACGGTCGTTGGAGGTTTCGGCGTCACGGATTTTGTCGGCTTCGACGGATGAGAGATAGTCCTTCTCCGGGCGCTGGGCAAGCGCGCGCAGGGGCGCGCCGGCGCAGACGAAAGCCGCTGTCGCGAGAGCGAGCGCGGGAAGGTATCGCGGGGACTTCATGGCTTGGACTCCTGGGCGGTCGGCTGGTGCACGGGCCGGGGAGGGTGCCGCGGGAATAGCAGGTTGATCAAGGCGTCGTCCATGTCGAGCAAATCCTTGTGCACAATCTCCAGCGGGGGCTGAATGGCTTCGGGGGCCACGAGCATGGTGTCCTCCAACTCGCGAATCCCCTCGCGGACGCCCAACTCGAGCTGGCGGTAGCCGCCGGGATGGCGATCCGCATCCGGCTCCTGTTTTCTCAGAAGCTCGAACGTGACGCGAACGTTGTCCCGATACTTTTCGAAGATCAAGCCAACCGCGTTGAAGTCGCCCTTGTGGCTTGCGTCGTCGACCGCCGCGAATTGCGCCGCCGCGAGTTTTTTCAGGTCCTTCACCTTAGTGCCGGCGTGCTGCTGGCGATCAAACTTTTCCTGCAAGTCGTTCAGTTTGTCTCCGGCGGGCAACTTGGCACAGCAGAGGCACGCCGCGAAGCTGAGCAGAGCAAATCGCCAGGCCCACAACGGCGAAGCGCTACCTTTTCTTCTCGGACCGTTTCTCCAGAACATGGATGCGCTGGTTCGCCTGCCAAATCTGGTTCGCATGCTGGTTCCGGTCCAGATCCAGGAATTTTCGATAGGCGTCGAGTGCGAGTTGCACTTGATCGAGTTTATCGTAACAAAGGGCGCGAATAAACCACTCGCCGGCACCGGGCTGCTCGAACTTGTCTACAACGTCGTAGCCCGCGAGCGCAGCCTGATAATTGCCGCCGAGATAGTACGTGGAAGCAAGATCTTTCCAGTACACGACGTTTTTTTGATCGAGCTGGATAGCGAGCTTCAGTTCGCGTTCGGCTTCCGGGAACTTGCGTTGCTGGAGGTAGAGGCGTCCCAGGCCACCGCGGAGTTGCGGGTCGCGGGGCGCGATGGCGAGCGCTTGCTGGAGGGTTTTTTCGGCGTCGTCGAGCTTGTTCTGGCCGATCTGGATGTCGGCGCGAAGCTTCAGTTCGTCGAGCGTGGGCGGCTGCCCGGCAGAGGATTTTTCGGAGACGGCGAGAGCTTCGTCGAACTGTTTGTTGGCTACGAGGAGTTGGACGAAGCGCGCGCGGGCGGCAGCGTCCTTGGGATCGGCGGCGAGGTAGGTGCGATAGCCGTCAAGGGCGTCCGGCTTGCCTTGAGCGTCAAGACTGAGGGCCAGGCCGCGCAGGGCAGGCACGGACTTGGGGTCGTGATCCAGCGCGGCGCGGAATCTTTTTTCGGCGTCGGCAGGTTTCTTGAGCTGGAGATCGATTTCACCGAGATGAACAACCGATTCCACGTCGTTAGGATCGAGATTCACGGCCGCGGCGAAGGCATCGGCCGAGCCGGCGTAATCTTTCGTGCGTTCCAGTGCGATGCCGAGAAGAAAGCGCGGGCGGCTTTGGCTTGGCAAAAGTTCGACGGCCTTGCGCAGGGAGGCGGCAGCGGCCGCGGGGTCTTTCTCGATCAACAGGATGCCGAGGTTCAGATGGGCTTCGGCCATTTTCGGGTCAAGGCCGACGGCTTTCTCGTACTCCGCGCGGGCTTCGTCTTCGTGGTGGAGTCCGGTGTAGGCATAGGCCAGCTGGAAGTGCGCGTAGGCGACATCCGGCTTTTCAGCGAGAAACTTCTGCAACGGGGGGATTGCGGCGGCGAAATCGTTTTTATCGAGCGCGGCCTGGGCCGAGTCGAGAAGATCATTCAGGGGGTTGCGAATTTTTTCGGGTTGGCCGTGACTGCCGTTGCCCTGCGGGTTTTGCTGAGCGACTGCGCGGGGAGACAAAAACGCGAGGCACCAGAGGAACGCAAGGGCGGAAACAATCCCGCGTAATTGCGGCCGCGACCCCACGCGGCATCGCATCAGGGCACCCGAGGAGCGGGCTTGGATCCGCCAGCGTGGCCGTTGGCGGAAACGTTGCCATTCGGCGGCCGCTTGGCCGAGCCGTTGCCATTCGAGAGCAACTTCGACAGAAAGCGGCCCGTGTGCGACTGGGGATTGCGCGCCACCTGCTCGGGCGTTCCGGTGGCGATGATTCTTCCGCCCTGGTCGCCGCCTTCAGGACCCAGATCGATCAGCCAATCGGCGGACTTGATGATGTCGAGATTATGCTCGATGACAAGAAGCGAGGCGCCGGATTCCAGCAGGCGCCGGAAGGCGGAAAGGAGCTTCGCGATGTCGTCGAAATGGAGGCCGGTCGTCGGCTCGTCGAGGATGTAAAGCACGCCGTGATTCTCCGTCCGGGTAAGATGCGCGGCAAGCTTCAAACGCTGCGCTTCGCCGCCGGAGAGCGTGGTGGCGGACTGGCCAAGGCGTAGGTAGCCGAGGCCGATTTCGTTCAGGACCTTCAGCTTAGAGACGACTTTAGGGACGCTGACGAAGAACGCAAGGGCCTCGCGAACGGTCATTTCGAGGATGTCGTGAATATTTTTGCCGTGGTAGCGGACTTCCAGAACGCTGGACTTAAATCTCTGGCCGCGGCATTCCTCGCAGACGAGTTCGACGTCGGCGAGGAACTGCATCTCGACGGTGACCGTACCGTCGCCCTGGCAGGTTTCGCAGCGGCCGCCCGGCACGTTGAACGAAAAATGGCCGGCGGAGTAGCCGCGGCGCCTGGCGTCAGGCGTATCGGCAAAGACGTCGCGGATGGCGTCGAAGGCTTTCATGTAGGTGGCGGGGTTGGAGCGCGGCGTGCGGCCGACGGGGGACTGGTCCACGATAATCACATCGGAGACGTACTCGTCGCCATCGAGGCGGTCGCAGAATTCCTTGATGCTGGCGGAATTGCGCTTGGCGAGCAGCGCGCGATAGAGAACGTTGTGAACGAGCGTGGACTTTCCGGAGCCGCTGACGCCGGTTACGACAGTGAGGGTGCCGAGAGGAAGCATCAGATCCACATTCTGAAGATTGTGCAGCGTGGCACCGTAGAGCCGCAGGAATTTGCCGGTGGGCTTGTGGCGCGTGGCAGGAACGGGGATGCGCGCTTCGCCGCTGAGGTATTTACCGGTGATCGATTTCAAATCCTTCAGAATTTCTTCGTAGGTGCCGGCAAAGAGCAGTTTGCCGCCGAGCTCGCCGGCGCCGGGGCCGAGATCAATGACGCGATCGGCGGCCTGAATGGTGTCGGGATCGTGTTCGACGACGAGGACGGTGTTGCCAAGGTCGCGCAGCGACTTGAGGATGTCAATCAAGCGCTGGGTGTCTCGCGGATGGAGGCCGATGGAAGGCTCATCAAGAACGTAGAGCGCACCCACGAGATGCGAGCCGAGCGACGTGGCCAGCTGGATGCGCTGGGATTCGCCACCGGAAAGCGTGGAGGTGAGGCGGTCGAGCGTCAGGTAGTCGAGGCCGACTTCGTCGAGGAATTGCAGGCGAGTGCGAATTTCCTCGAGGATCCTGTCGGCAATTTTGGTTTGCGCGTCGGTGAGCTTCAGCCCGGCGAAAAACTTGCGCGCGTCCTTGACGGCGAGTTTGCAAAGTTCGGTGATGGACTGGCCGGTGATACGGACGGCGCGGGCTTCGGCGCGAAGGCGTGTGCCCCCACATTCGGAGCAAGTGGCGTAGCCGCGGTAGCGACTCAGAAAAACGCGGACATGGAGCTTGTACTTCTTGCGCTCAAGCCATGCAAAGAAGCCTTTGACGCCTTCGAATTTGTTCTCCGGATCGCCCTCGAGAACCAGGCGGCGCTGCTCGACGGTGAGTTGACGCCAGGGAACGTTTGTGGGGATGCCGCGTACGCGGGCCCATTTTTTCGCTTCCTGGAGCAGGACGCGGTAACGGGGCTTGGTCCAGGGTTCAATGGCACCGTCGTCGAGCGATTTGCTGGGGTCGGGGACGACGAGATTCAGGTCGAAATCAATGGTGTTGCCAAAACCCTGGCAGCGCGGGCACGCGCCGAAGGGATTGTTGAAGGAGAAGAGGCGCGGTTCGGGCTCCTGATAGAGCGTCCCGTCATTTTTGCATTCGAATCGTTCGTTAAAGGTGAGGCGCTCGGCGGCGCTACCGGAGGAATCGGGGGCGAATTCGAGGATGGCTTCGCCGCCTTCGCGGTAGCAGATTTCGAGGGAATCGACGAGGCGGGAACGAGATTCGGAGTTCAACGCGAGGCGGTCGACGAGGACCCAGACGGGTTTGGCGAAATTTACGTCGAGGAGGGATTCGGGCGAAGAAAATTCGTGGACACGGGCGTCCTGATAGAGGCGGTTGAAGCCGCGCTTCTGGAGTTCGGTGAGCAACAAGCGCAGGGCGTCTTGCGGAGGCGCGGCAGCTTTCTTTCTGGATGGGCGCTTGGATCCGCCCGCCTGCTCGGCGGCCGGCATTCGCAGTTGATACAGAACATAGAAGCGGCGACCAGGCTTGAGCGCGAGGACGCGGTCGGCGATCTCGTCGGGTGTATCGCGGCGAACTTCGCTGCCGCACTTGATGCAGAAGGTCTGGCCGCAGCGGGCGAAGAGGAGCCGGAGGTAATCGTAAATTTCGGTGGAGGTGGCGACGGTGGAGCGGGGGTTGCGCGTGGAATTTTTCTGGCGAATCGCTACGGCGGGGGCGATGCCGGAGATCTCGTCGACATCGGGCTTTTCCATGCGCTCGAGGAACTGCCGGGCGTAGGCGGAAAGGGATTCGACGTAGCGGCGCTGGCCCTCGGCGTAGACGGTGTCAAAAGCGAGGGAGGACTTGCCGGAACCACTGACGCCGGTGACGACGGTGAGGGCGTTGTGGGGGATGTCCACGGTGACGTCTTTGAGGTTGTGGACACGAGCGCCGCGGATACGCAGGACTTCCTGCTGATCAACAATGGGAAGGATGGTTTCGTTGGTGGCCAAGGGGAAGCCCAGACAGCGCGCTTTTCGCACAGTGCCTAAACTTCAAAGTATACGACTGTCGGAGAAACCGGGCAAATGGACGTGCCGAAAACGGCGCGTATTCCGGCGGCTATTCCTGCTGGAGCTTGATGGAGCCGATGCCGCCGTTGATCGTAAGGTGAATTGTGGTGGGGGACTTGCCGTAGGCGTCGTTGACGTACTGGCCATCTTCTTCTTTGAGGCCGTGCGTGTCGATCGAGCCAAGTCCGCCGTGTACGGTGGCGACGACGCCAACCGTTCTCGGAAGCAGGATGGTGGCTTCACCAACGTCGCCGTGAATTTCGGCTTGCAGGTCCTTGGCGCGTTCGCTGGAAAGATCCACCTTCGCTTCGCCAGCGCCGATATTGAGCTGGAAGTGCGTGAGGTTCACTTTGGCGAAGCGAAATTCGCCGCGGCCGGCGCCGAGGTCTACTTCAAGATCCAGGGGAATGGCGTCGTTCACCCGGAGGTCCCAGCTGTTGTCGGTCTGGATCATCACCTGATTGTTGGAGCCTTGCCCGATGTCGAGGTCGCCGGAGCCATTGTCGACCGTGTAATCGACGGTGGGCGCGAGCCAGCCACTGCCGTAGGAGAAATCGGCTTCGAGAACTTGTTCGGCGCCGCCGTCGATCCGCAGATTGCCCGCGGGCATTTTGACGGACATGCGAACCGCTTTGGCTCCCTTGGTCTCCACGGTCTGCATGCGGTGCGACATGGCCGCGGCTTCGGCTGCGGAATGCCGCGCGACCCAGGCATGGCCGTGCCACATCAGCGCGAACAAAAGCAAGACCGCAAAGACGGTGCCAATCGCGGAGCCTACCGGGAATGGTGGCGCCTGCTCGGGGGAAGTGGGGCGGCGCGAACGGTCCCAGATCATGCCGGCGCCGACAAAGATCAGAATCAGCGGCCAATAGCGGTGCAAGGCCGCCCAGGGATAAAAATTCGGGTTCGCGCGCGCAAGCAGAACCATGACGCCAAAGGCAATCAGGAGCAGCGGGAACACGATGGAAGTGCTCCGGACACCGCGGTTTTGAGCCATTACCGACCTCTCAGGGCGCAGAAGAGTCGCTGCCTGTAATACGCAAACGTGCGGCGCAATGTTCCAGGCTGCGGCCTGGGTTGGAGGCATCGTACTGGCGACGACTAAGGAGGTCAATGCGGTGCGTCGCCGCGAGAAGCTGCCAGGGACCAGCCGCAGCCGAGCGTTTGCGGGTGTGCTAGAGTGCGCGGAAGAGCGAAGGAGTCGCGGCCATGGGCAAATTTGAACGGGTGATCTGGATCGTGCTGGATAGCGTGGGAATTGGGGCGCTGCCGGACGCGGCGGACTACGGTGATACAGGCCGTTCAACGCTAGGGCACATCGCGGAGTACCGCGCGCTGCGTATTCCCACCCTGGTGGAACTGGGACTGGCGAATATCGCGCCACTGACGCATCTGGATCCGGTGGCGAATCCGAGGGCGTCGTTCGGCAAGGGGGCAACGCATTCCCCGGGGAAAGATACGACTACGGGGCATTGGGAGATGGCGGGCGTGTGGCTCGAGCAGGCGTTCCCGGTTTACCCGGACGGCTTTCCGCCCGAGATTATGGGTGCGTTCGAAAAGCAGATTGGGCGCAAGACGCTGGGAAACAAGCCGGCGTCCGGGACTGAAATCATCAAGGAACTCGGCGAAGAGCATGTACTGACGGGCAAGCCGATCGTGTATACGTCCGGCGACAGCGTTTTCCAGATTGCGGCGCATGAGGGCGTGATCCCGATAGGAGAGCTTTATCGCATGTGCGAAATCGCGCGGAAGTTGCTGGACGGAAAACATCGCGTGGGGCGCGTGATCGCGCGGCCCTTCGAGGGTGAGCCGGGAAATTTCCAGCGGACGACACGGCGGCACGATTACGCCGTTGATCCGCCGAAACCGATGTTGCTGGATGTGCTGATGGAGAAGAAGGTTCCCCGGTTTGGCGTGGGGAAGATTCACGATATTTACAACGGCCGCGGCGTGGACGATTACGTCATGACGAAATCGAACACGGATGGAATGGAAAAGTTGACGGCGGCGCTGCGCGAGCGGCCGAAGGGGCTGATATTTTGCAACCTCGTAGATTTCGACATGCTTTACGGGCACCGTAAGGACGTGGAAGGATTTGCGCGGTCGCTGGAGGAGTTTGACGCGCAATTGGCGCCGTATTTGAAATTGTTGGGCGAGCGGGATCTGTTGATGATAACCGCGGACCATGGATGCGATCCCGATCCACGATGGGAAACTACTGATCATTCGCGGGAATATGTGCCCATACTGGCCTATGCACCGGCGAAGAATACGGGAGTGGATTTGGGAGTCCGGGCGACGTTGGCGGACATGGGGCAGACGGTGGCGGAGAATTTTGGGGGCGCGATTCCCCATGGAACGAGCTTTTTGACGGCAATAAGTTGAATGGATCCAAAACGGGGATTTCACCGCAGAAGGCGCAGAAGTCCACAGAGGAAACGGAGACAGAAAGAGAGCAGCCAGGGAAGGCCGTACTACTTCATTTCGGGCGAGAACAAACTTCGTCAGCGACCGGAGGCGGATGAAGCGGCGGGAGCGGAGGATGCCGAGGCCGCGGGTCCGGGGGCGTAGTAGCCGTTGCGGGTGCGGGCGATGAGTTTGCCGCGGCCGCGCGGCGGAATGACATCGACGTGGACGCTGCGGAAGGAACCATCCCTGACGGAGTTCGACGGATAATAGGCCAGGGTGTACTGGTGGCGGATGTCGTGGGCCACTTCCTCGCAGATGGCGTGGACGTCGTCCACGTTTTCCGGGAAATAGGAAAGTCCGCCGGAGGCCTCGGCAATTTCCTTCAGAGCTTTCTTGGCGTTTTTCGCGCTGCGCTTGTTTTCCTGGCTGAGCAGGCCGATGGTGTAGATCACCGTATCGGTCTTCTGGATTTCGCGGATGGTTTTCTCCAGCGAATTGCGACTGGTGTTGTCTTCGCCATCGGTCACGATCAGCAGTACTTTCTTTTCCTTTTTGGCCTTCTTGAGGTGGTCGAGCGAGCCGATGATGGCGTCGTAGAGAGCCGTGCTGCCGCGGGAATCAATGCGCTCGAGGGCTTCCTTGAGTTCCGGAATGCTGTTGGTGAAATCCTTGTCGAGGTCCAGGTAAAAGTCGTCGTTGAAATTTACGACGAAGGCTTCGTCTTGGGGATTGCTGCTTTGCACGAGAGTGAGGGCAGCTTCGTTCACGCGCGGCCGCTTGTCGCGCATGCTGCCGCTGTTGTCAATCACCAGGCCCATGCTGACGGGAATATCTTCGCGCTTGAAGATGGCGAGTTTCTGCTCGACCTTGTCTTCGAAGACGCGGAAATTGTCCTGGGTGAGCCCTTCGACAAAGCGCCCGCGGTCGTCTACAACGGTGGTGTGGAGCACGACGAGGTTGACATCAACCTTGATCTTTCCGCCCTGCGGAGATACTCCAACCTCCTGGCCCGGAGGCGGCGGGGGCGGCGGAGTTTCGACGGGAATCTGCGCGAAAGAAACGGCAGCGCCGAGCAACAGAGCGAGTAGCAGGCCAAAACCTGGCACGTACCACCGGGCAATCTTTACGAAGAACTCAATGGGCCGGGGCGTAGTAACCCGTTTTTGCATAGACCGAAAGGGGCGGAAGTCCTTTGGGCGCGCGGAGTTTGACTTTGATTTTTCGCCACCGTCCGTCGTGGATGTGGTTGCTTGGTTTGTATCCCAGGACATATTGATTCCGCAGCTCCATGCCAATCTTGCTGGCGATATCCGGCAAATCGTTTAGATGCTCGACAGCGAAAACGCGGCCACCCGTGAGTTCGGTTATTTCCGAGAGCAACGTTGGACCGTTGAGCTCCTCGGGGGTGCGATTGCGATAACCGAGCGGGTCAAAAATGCCGATGGCATAGAGCTGGGTGTCGGCTTCTTTCACCAGGCGCCGGACATCGTTTTCGTTGTACCTACTATGATTATCCCCTCCATCGGAAAGAATGAGCAAGGCACGCTTGGCGTTTCGTGCACCCCTCATCTCGCTGAGGCCGAGGTAGATAGCGTCGAGCAGGGCGGTGCGGCCGTGGGGAGCGGTGATCAGCATGCGGCTTTGCAGGTCTTCGACGCTGTTGGTAAAGGTGCTGGTGAGTTCGGCGCGCTCATTGAAGGTGACCAGGAAGAACTCATCCTGGGGATTGGCGGTTTTGAAGAAATCGAGGGCGGCCTCGCGGGCTTTGTCGATTTTATTGGTCATGCTACCGCTGAAATCGAAAATCACGCCGATAGAAATGGGGACGTCTTCGGAAGAAAAAGTGACAATTTCCTGTTCGACGTTGTCTTCGAAGACGCGGAAGTTGTCCTCGTCAAGTCCGGTGACGAGGCGATTGAAGGGGTCAGTGACGGTAACATTGACGAGAGCGAGATCGACGTCGGCGCGGATTACTTTGCCGGGGCGGATGGTGACCGCGGGGGTGTCGCGGGAGATTTCCTTGATTCTCGACGGCGGCGGGACGGGAGTGGAGCGACTGGAATCCGAGGAGTCTTGCGCGTGGATTGGGGCGATTGTGCCGAGCAGGAGCGCGCAGCCGAGCAGGCGGAAAGCCCAGGCACCTGAGGATACGCGAAACTTGCCCCCATCGCGTTTCACGGCTTCTCCATCCCCCCGGTTCGCCGGGAGGGCCGCGCGGATGATTCATCATAGCACCGGACTTGAAGAAGGCAAGCGCAGATCACGGCAGCGGCCGAAGCAGATGTGTTAGCATCGGCCACGGCGCAGAATTTTTTGAGGAACGACGCATGAATCAAGAAGAACCGCGGGTGATTGTGGTAATTCCGGCGAGGTACGCGTCAACGAGGTTGCCGGGCAAGCCGCTGGTGCCGCTGGCGGGCAAGCCAATGGTGCAACGCGTCTACGAACGAGCGAGGCAGGCGCAAACCGTGCATAAGGTGGTGGTGGCGACCGACGACCAGCGGATCGTGGACGTGGTTGCGGGATTCGGAGGCGAGGCGCGGATGACGCGGGTCGATCACCGCACGGGAACGGAACGAATCGCCGAAGTGGCGGTGCACGAGCAGGGCGACGTCTACGTGAATGTGCAAGGCGACGAGCCGCTGATCGATCCAACTTCGATTGACACTGCCGTTGCCGCGCTGCTGGAAGAACCCGCGGCGCAAATCGCGACCGTGGCGACGGCGATTCGCCATGCGGCGGACATCATGGATCCCAACATCGTGAAAACGGTACTGGATTTTGACGACAACGCGCTGTATTTTTCGCGCGCTCCGATTCCGTGGGTACGCGACACGCAGCAAAAAGTTCATGTAACTTACTGGAAACATCTGGGGCTCTACGTGTTTCAGCGGGACGCGCTGCTGGAATATCCCACGCTGCCGCAAGGCGAGCTGGAAAAGATCGAACAGCTCGAGCAGCTCCGCTGGCTGGAGAACGGCTGGAAGATTCGCGTGGCGGAAGTGGCGCACGACGCGGTAAGCGTGGACGTGCCGGAAGACGTGGCGCGCGTGGAGAAAATGCTGCAGGAGGAAGCCCGGGCCGGCGGAAACTAGGCGGCGACGGTGGATTATTGCGTTTGCTGCGTCTGGACTCCGGTGGTGGTGCGGTCTCCGTCGTAACAGATCAACAGAATATTCGAGTTGTCGGCGATATAGGCCTTGAAATTCACGGTGAAGCCGGAGGAGCCGCCGACGGCGATCTTGAACGGGTTGTCTTGCGTGCCGTCGGCGTTGATGGTCAGGGTGCCGGATATGGAAGAGTTCAGGGTGACTCCTGAAGTGGTGGAGCTCAGGCCGAGTTCGACGAAGTCCGTGGCGCCGGAAAAGTTGTTGCTGGAAGTGCTGGTTTGCGCGGCCTGGCCAACGAACTCCTCCTCAAACGGCGAAGGGTTGATGATCTGCACTCCGCTCCAATTAAAAATGTAGTTCCCCGCTACCGTCGAAGTGGTGAATGGTCCAGTGGCCTGCGCCAGCATCGTGCCGTCGGAGACGACTCCCGTGCTGACGTCCTGAATTACCGCCCTAGTCGGCGAGTAAAAGTAAAAAACATAGGAGATCGTGCCGATCGAGGAATTTTGAAAGGTAAAGGTGCCGCGGCCGCTGCCGGGGTTCGAAGCATCCATCGCATAGTTCGCGTTGGATAGCTTCGAGCTTGCGGAAATGTGCGTGTTGTGGCCATCGTCGTTTTCATCGAAAGCGATCGAGCCGATGGCACCGGCGCCGTCGGCGGCCATGCGGCCAAGGCGCGCAATCGGGCCGAAGTCGCCGCCGGTCACCCGACCTCCGGTCTGGAAAACAAAGCTGCCGTTTACGTCGGAATTTTGCCCGGGAATTGCACCGGATTGCAGCACCGCATACCCCTGCGAGCCGCCGGCGTCGTCCTCTTCCAGAAGACTGATACGTGTGCTGTTGACAATGTAGAAGGCGTAGTTCTTGCCGTTCAGGGTGAGCGTGCCGCGGCCGAAGTTGGTGCCGTTGCCATTGGTGTCGAGCTGGTAGGTGGCGACTTCCACAGGAACGGCTCCCGTCGGAGCGAAAGAGCCGTCGTTGATGTCGGTGACGCCGCCGGTGATGTTGCCGTTGCCATCGCCAGTGAACTGGCCGATTTGCGAAATGATGGAGGGCGTGGGGCCGGCGAAGGAGATTCCCGAGACGTCGAAAACGTACTTGCCGTTGATCGAGGCTGCTGAAAATGCAGAAGGAGTCTGCAGGTTGAGGCTGCCGGTAGTTGCGGCTGCGCCGTCGGTTTGCACGACATAGCCTTGCGTGTTGGAAATGAGCGATACGCTGAGCTGGAGGCTGCCGCCGCCGGTAATGTTGAGTTTGATTAAGCCCCGGCCGTTGGAATCAATCTGATAAGTTCCGTCAGAGAAGGTAAGGAGGGAGGGCGGGGCGGCAGTGCTGAGATTCAGGACATCTTCGAGGCCGGAGGTGATGTTGCCGTTGCCGTCAGCGGCGAAGCTGCCAATCTGCGCGGCGAAGGCCCCGGTTTTGGCTTCGACACCGCTCATGGAGAAGGCGTATTGGCCATTCAGGCTGGCATTCGAAAAATTACCAGAGGGCGGCGGTGGCGTGTTGCCAGAACCGTTTCCGCCACAAGAGGCGAGAAAGACCATGGCAAAGAAACTGCTGCACAAGACGAGCCTCTTCATGCGCCACCCTTGGCAGCCGAACCGCTTTCCGCCCTGCGCGGGGCGACGTAGGGAACCAATAGACCGCGGGGAGTTCGGAGCGCCAGGGCGCGATTTCCCTTCTGAACGATGCGGGCGGCGAAAATCTGGGTGGCCTGGAGGGTAAGGGTCTCTCCGATGATGCGCAGGGTATCTCCGGGTTCAATCGAGAAATGACTGGCGCTCAGCAGGCGCGGATCGCCGAGATGGACTTCGAGAGTGCCGGACGCTATTTGCAACGTGAGTCGCGCGCCGAGCGGGGCGGTTCGGCTTGCTGCCGCAAATTCGACGACAGTGCCCACGATGGTGCTTTCGCGGCGAGCGTCGTAATGAAGTGTATCGGTGGGCGAAACGGCCGCGGGCTGCTGTCCGCAGGCTATGCCCGAAACTATGAAACTTGTAGCCGCAAACAACGTCGTCTTCCAACCTTGCATAATTCCCTCTTGAAGATTACGAATGAAAGCGTAGCCTGAAACCATACCTTATTTCCGCGAAGTTACGAACCCTGGGCGTGCGAAACGGTTGCGGCGCAGAAATTTTTCCGATTCTCGGGAACCAAGACTTCTCGTTGACACAATTCGGGGTTCCGAACATAATTGTATGTACGTCAATCCTGTGGAGGTTCGATAGGCTCAATTCCGCGCAGGGCGGAGGCGAGCGGCCCGGATGGCGCCAAAATATATCTTTGTTACCGGCGGTGTTGTTTCTTCACTTGGCAAAGGCGTAGCAGCCTCTTCCATCGGATGTCTCCTCGAAAGTCGCGGCTTCAAAATCACGATCCAGAAATGTGATCCGTACCTGAACGTGGACCCAGGTACGATGAGTCCCTATCAGCACGGCGAAGTCTTCGTGACGGATGACGGAGCGGAGACCGATCTGGATTTGGGGCACTACGAGCGGTTCACGCACGTCAAACTGACGCGCGACAACAACTGGACCAGCGGCCGGATTTACGAAACCATTCTCTCGAAAGAGCGACGCGGCGATTACCTGGGAAAAACCGTGCAGGTGATTCCGCACGTGACCGACGAGATCAAGCGCTGCATCAAGCGCGTCTCGGAGGGCGTGGACGTCGTGATCGTGGAGATCGGGGGCACGGTGGGCGACATCGAGTCGCTGCCTTTCCTGGAAGCTATCCGGCAGATGCGCTTGGAACTCGGCGCGGAAAACACGCTCTTCGTGCATGTGACGCTGGTGCCGTTTATCGCTGCGGCGGGCGAGTTGAAGACCAAGCCGACGCAGCACAGCGTGAAAGAGATGCTGGGCATTGGGATTCAACCGGACGTGCTGCTCTGCCGCAGCGACCGGCACATTTCGGAAGATTTGAAGCGGAAGATTGCCTTGTTCTGTAACGTCGCGGAATCCTGCGTCATTTCCATGGAAGACGTGAAGACGATTTACGAAGTCCCGGTGGAACTGAGCAAAGAAGGCCTGGACGGACAGATTATCCGGCTGCTGCGACTGGAAGAGCGACCAGCCAACATGAAGCCGTGGCTGGAAATGCTGAACACTCTGCAACATCCGAAGGGTGAAGTGCGGATCGGAATTGTCGGTAAATACGTGCAGCTGGAAGACGCTTATAAGAGCTTGCGCGAGGCGTTGTTGCACGGCGGGCTGGCGCACCAGCATAAAACGGTGATCGATTGGATCGAGTCCGAGGAGATCGAGTCGCCAGAGACTGCCGAGAAGCGCTTGAAAGGCTACGACGGGATCCTGGTTCCCGGCGGATTCGGGAAGCGCGGGATTCAGGGCATGGTTTACACCATCCAGTATGCGCGCGAGCACAAGATACCCTTTTTCGGGATTTGCCTGGGCATGCAGTGCGCCACGATCGAATACGCGCGCGACGCCGCCTGCCTGAAACAAGCGGACAGCACGGAGTTCGATCCGCAAACGCCGCACCGTGTGATTTACAAACTACGCGAATTGCTGGGCGTGGACGAGATGGGCGGCACGATGCGGTTGGGCGCGTGGCCCTGCAAGCTGGAGCCGGGCTCGTTTGCGCACAAGGCGTACGGAAAAACGGAGATTAGCGAGAGGCACCGCCATCGTTATGAGTTCAACCGCGAATACGAAAAGATTCTGACCGCGGCGGGATTGCGGATTACCGGGCGGACGCCGGACGACAACTACGTGGAAATCGTCGAAGCGCCGAACCATCCGTGGTTCCTGGGCTGCCAGTTTCACCCGGAGTTCAAATCGAAACCGCTGGAGCCGCACCCGCTCTTTGCTGCCTTTATCGGAGCCGCGCTGGAACACAAACTCCAGCGTTCGCGCCCCGTGCCCAGCGCCGGCGCCGCCGAAGTCCAGCCGCCCGCGGCCCCGCTCCGCGCCACCCCCCACGCGGCGGCATAAACACCGCACTGCTCCCATGTAATGCAATCGTATTACAATGCATTACGTGAAGACCGAGATATACAGCTGGCGACTTACGCGGGACTTGCGAACCCGCATCGAGAGAGCTGCGCGCGACCGCAAAGTGGAAGTAGCTCAAGTATTGGACATGGCCGTGCTTGACTGGCTGGCTACAAACGAGCGCAAAATTACGGGCAATGAGGAGCAAAAACGCCTTCACGCCGTTGCCGAACGCCTGATTGGAGTTGTTCGAGGCAAAGACCGGAACCGGTCGGTCAGCGTGAGTAAGCAGATGCGCGAGAGCCTTGGCCGCCAGTATGGGCGCTGAAGTTCTTATTGACACAGGTGCGATTATTGCCCTCCTGGATGAGGGGGATCGTTGGTAGCAGCTTTGCAGCGCAGTTTTCCGCAAGTTGCCGTTTCCGTTGTTGACTTCGGAAGCGGTTCTGAGCGAAACCTTTCATTTGATTAGGGGGTCGCGGCGGGAAACAAACGCGGTTTGGGAACAAATCCTCTTGGGAACGATCCAAATGGCGAAGATCGAGCACTCCGAATTGCCACAAGTGCAGAAACTCATGACTCGGTACGCGGATCGCCCGATGGATTTCGCCGACGCAAGCCTAGTTTATCTCGCGGAGCGAGAGTGTATTCCGAGCGTATTCACGGTGGATCAGGCGGACTTCGCCACCTAGCGCATCGGGGGGAAGGGACATTTTCAGATCCTCCCCGTCGACCGACCTTGACGGCGCTTGTGGTATCTTCGGTTATTCCATGTCGCGCACTCGCGAAATCCAATTAGGCAATCTGCGGCTCGGCGGGGGGAATCCGCTGTTTTTGATTGCGGGGCCGTGCGTGATCGAGTCGGAAGCGCACGCGCGGTCAATGGCAGAGCGGGTGGCGAGAATTGCCTCGGACGCGGGCGTGCCTTACATTTTCAAGGCTTCGTATGACAAGGCGAACCGGTCGTCGGTGAAGGCGTTTCGCGGGCCGGGGGTGGCCGAAGGGCTGCGCATACTCGGTAAGATCAAGAAGGATCTTGGCCTGCCGGTTTTGACGGATATTCACGACGCTTCGCAGGCGGCGCCTGCGGGGGAAGCGGTGGACATCCTGCAGATTCCAGCGTTTCTTTCACGACAGACGGATTTGCTGGTGGCGGCGGCGAAGACGGGACGGATCGTGAACGTGAAGAAGGCGCAGTTCCTTTCTCCGTGGGACATGGGGAACGTGGTGGAGAAGCTTGCGGCGGCGGGCAACCTGAACATTATTTTGACCGAGCGCGGCGCCAGCTTCGGCTACAACAATCTTGTGGTGGACATGCGAACTTTTCCGGTGATGGCGAAATTCGGCTATCCGGTGGTGTATGACGTCACGCATTCGGTGCAGTTGCCGGGAGGCCAGGGGCACGCAAGCGGCGGGCAGCCGGAATTCATCGAGCCGCTGGCGCTCGCGGGTGTGGCGGCGGGGGTGGACGGAATTTTCCTGGAGACTCATAACAACCCGGCCGCAGCGCTTTCCGACGGGCCCAACGCGCTGCCGCTGGCCCAGCTTTCACAATTGCTGGCCCGGCTCAAGGAGCTTTCCACTGTGGTGCGCCGCTGGAGCAACGCATGAGCCTGGAAACCGCGCGGCGCGTACTGCGGATCGAAGCGCAGGCGATTCAAGACGTGCTGGCGCGGCTGGACGCCACGTTTGAGCGCGCGGTGGATTTGCTGTTCGCGTGTAAGGGCCGCGTGGTGCTGACCGGAATGGGCAAGTCCGGATTGGTGGGGAGAAAAATCTCCGCGACATTTTCGAGCACCGGCACGCCATCGTTCTTTCTTCATCCCGCCGAGGCCTTGCACGGCGATCTGGGCATGCTGGCGCGCGGGGATGCGCTGCTGGCCATCACCTATGGCGGCGAAACACAGGAAATCCTCAATTTATTGGAAGCGCTGAAGCGCCTGGAGATTCCCCTGATCACGCTGACCGGAAGGACGGAATCCACGCTGGCTGAGGCGAGCGAGGTGGCGCTGGACGTGAGCGTGAAGGAAGAGGCGTGTTCGCTGAACCTTGCGCCCACGGCAAGCACCACGGTGGCGATGGCGGTCGGCGATGCGCTGGCGATTTCGCTGCTTGAGCGGCGCGGATTTCAGCACGATGATTTCGCGGCGCTCCATCCGGCCGGGCGGTTGGGGAAGAAGTTGTTGCGGGTGGAGCATTTGATGCACAGGGGCGAGGCGTTGCCTCGTGTTTCACCGGAAACACCGATGCCGGCGGCGTTTCATGAGATGTCAGCGAAAAAATTAGGGATGACGACGGTAACGGCGGCGGATGGAACGCTGGCAGGAATTTTGACCGACGGGGATTTGAGGCGCTTGATGGAAAGACACGGAGGCGCGACGCTGGCAATGGCCGCGGGCGATTGCATGGTACGGAATCCGCAGACGCTGGGGCCCAAGGTGCTGGCCAGCGAAGCTTTGAATCTGATGGAGAAGCGGAAGATTACATCGGTGGTGGTGGTGGACGAGGGGCGGAAAGTTTTGGGTGTGGTGCATTTGCACGATTTGTGGACGCTGGAATTGATTTGAATAGTGCGCGGGGATTAGCGATGGGGCGCACAGTCGCAGAGGCGCTGGGAATTAATTTAGGTCTTGTGCCGCACATACGGCGCTTGCCCTTTGCCCGCTAGGTTGCGGGGCCGAAGAGTTCGCTGATGAAGTCGCGAATGAGGGCGCTGGAACGAAAATCAGCAAGGGCGTTGTACTCGACTCCGGGGAAGCCGGGCCCATTTTCATGGGCGAAACCGTGCTTCGCGCCGCCGTACATGGCGAGTTGCCAATCGCCTCCGGCTCGATTCATCTCCTCGACGAAGGCGGAAACCTGCGTCATGGGCACGTGCGGATCGAGCGCTCCGTGACAAACCAGAATTTTGGCGCGGAGCTTGCCGGGTTCCGCCGGAGTTGAAGTCGCCAGGGTGCCGTGCACGCTGACAACGCCGGCAAGATCGGCGCCGCTGCGCGCCAGATGCAGCACCGTAAGACCGCCAAAGCAATAGCCGATGGCAGCGATGCGCCCGTCCACAAGCGGATGGGCGCGCAAAACCTCCAGCCCGGTGGATACGCGGCTGAGCAACTGCGAGGGAGCGTCGCGCAAGCCCTTGATGACCGCCATCGAGCGCTCGCGATTGCCCATCATACCCGGGCCGAAGAGGTCGCAAGCGAAAGCGACATACCCAAGCTCGGCAAATCGCCGGGCGCGGCCTTTGGGATGATCGTCGAGTCCAGTCGCAGCGTGAACCACGAGAATTCCCGGGCGTCTTGCGGCATTCCGCTCGTCCCAGGCAAACATCCCGTTCAGCTCGATGCCCGCGTCCTGATAATTGGCGTATTCGCTTTTCATTTGGATGGGTTCTCCTCCCCGGATTTTTCCCGTGCCCACAGAGAGCTTCGGTGCACTGGAGACACGAAACCCCTCTAATAATTATACCATGAATTGCGCCAAAATGCAAGAAAACAGGCCAAAAACGCATTATTCGGGGGGCCGAAGATGCTTTACTGGTAGAATCCTTGCTTCCCTTCCGAGGAGGCTTCCTTGCCGCGCATCCCGAAAATATCTCCGGCGCTGAAAAAACGCGCCGCCCGAATCAAGCTGATCCTGATGGACGTGGACGGCACGATGACCGACGGCGGCGTTACACTGCTGTCGCAGCCGGACGGCTCCGCGCTGGAGATCAAGACGTTCGACGCGCACGATGGGCAGGGCCTGACGCTGGCGCACACCGCCGGATTGCGCACCGGCTGCATCACGGGCCGCGAGAGCGCCGCGCTGGCCCGACGTGCCCGCGAGATGAAGATGGAATTCGTCTACATGAAGATCGCACTGAAAATTCCGGCCTACGAAGAAATCCTGGCCAAGGCGGGCGTCGGCGATGCCGAGGTGGCCTACATCGGCGACGATTTGCCGGACATTCCGCTGCTGAAGCGCGCGGGATTGGCGGTGGCCGCTGGCGATGCGGTGGAAGACGTGAAGAAGGTGGCGCACTACACGACGAAGGCGCACGCCGGAAGGGGCGCCGTGCGGGAAGCCATCGAACTGATCCTCAAGGCCAGAGGCGGCTGGCAGCAACTGATCGAGAAAGCCCGCGCGTAATGTCCCGAGCGACTTTCAGCGATCGCCGCACCGGAACGCGCTTGACTTCCAGCAAAGCTGATTAGAGACTCTCGCCAGACGATCCTAGCGCTTGACGGTCCGCTGCTGGTCATCATTCTTGCCGATGGGGGAGTTCCATGAAAACAAACTACGCGGCAGTGCTGGTGGCTGCGATTGCGTATTGGCTGCTCGGAGGGTTGTGGTACGGTTTGCTCTTCAGCAAACCGTGGATGGCCTTGGAACACATGACGGCGGAGCAAGCCGCGGCGATGAACCCCGTGCTTCCTTACCTCATTACGTTTGCACTCAATCTCTTGATTGCCTATTCGCTGGCGCAAATCTGCATCTGGCGGAACGCGAACACGCTCGGGCGGGGCGCGTCGGTCGGCGTGTTGCTGTGGATCGGATTCGTGGGACCCATCACGTTCACCACGTATATGTACGAAATGCGGCCGCACACGCTTTACGCCATCAACGAGTTTTACCCGTTGGCGGGAATGGTGTTGATGGGCGCGATTATCGGGGCTTGGACGAAGAAAGCGGCGTAACGGGATTGGCGGGTTACGGCGGAGAGTTCTGGCCGGGCTGAAGCCCGGCCACTGCAAAATCCCGGCTGCCTTAGAGTGGCCGCTGCGGACACTTACGCCGAGGGCGCTTCTCAGGCGATAATAGTTGTCGGCGATGAGGAGCGAGGTATCCCAGCGTGACGCATGCATGGCATGATGTATCCCCCGGCAAGGAAGTTCCGCGCGATTTCCAGTCAGTGATCGAAATTCCCCTTGGTTCCAACGTCAAATACGAACTGGACAAGACGACGGGGCTGCTGAAAGTGGATCGCATCATTCATTCCGCGGTGTTTTACCCCGCGAATTACGGATTTATCCCCCAGACCTACGCCGAAGACAACGATCCTCTGGATGTCCTGGTGCTATGCCAGGAGCCGGTGCAGCCGCTCGCACTGATCAAAGCGCGCGCAATCGGCGTGATGACCATGATCGATTCGGGCGCCAGCGATGACAAGATCATCTCCGTGGCGACCAACGATCCCGAATTCAGCGACTATCTGGAAGCGCGCGACCTGCCGCCCCACCGCTTGCTCGTGCTGAAGCGCTTCTTTCAGGACTACAAACAGCTGGAGGGCAAACAGGTGCAGGTAGAGGACATCCGGCCGGCCTACGCGGCATTGAACATCATCGAGAAATCTCTGGCGCGGTATAGCGCCTTGCGCGATGAGCTACGCGCCGCGGATGGATCCAGATGATCGCGATGAATCCACTTCTCAAATGGGGCCTGATTACGATCGTGCTGTTGTTAGTTGCTGCGGCCGCCGGGCTCAGCTACATGGCGGGCAGCCCGAAAGACGCCATCGAGATGGTGCGTTATGCATTGCCGTATATGCACCGCGGCGATTTGAAACTGGGGAGCGTGGCGCCGGATGCGACTCTTGTGGATTTGGATGGGAAGACAACGTTTCGGCTGCACGAGCGGGTCGGAGGAAAGCCCCTGGTGCTGGTGTTTGGGAGCTTCACTTGACCGCCATTCCGCCGCCAGGTTGGCGACATCGCGCAAATATACGACGATTACAAGGACCACGCGGATTTCCTGACAATTTACGTTCGCGAGGCGCATCCGACGGATGAATGGCAGATGAAGTCGAACGAAAAAGAGCATGACAACGTGTGTTACGCGCAGCCGAAAACGCTGGCGCAGCGCGTGGCGATCGCGAACGACTTCACGCAGCGCTTTCATTACCCTGTGCCCTTCGGCATCGACGAGATGAATAATGCCGCGAACGACGCGTACGCCGCCTGGCCCGAAAGGCTCTACATCATTGATGAACATGGACGCGTGGCGTACAAAGGCGGGAACGGGCCGTTTAACTACACTCCGAAGGAAGTGCGCGACTGGCTGGCGGCGCGCTTTGGCGAAGTGAAGCATCCGGAACCGGCACCGGCCTCCCCCAGCAAGACATGACTCCGCGCACTCGCAGACTGTGAAAGACGCATCCGCACGAAACTCCCCGCAACATAATGGAACGGGCCGGAAGATTGGACTGGCCCGCGCGCTATCCAAGCTGGGCTTTTGCTCGCGGCAGCAAGCCGCGGATTTGATCCGCCAGGGCAAGGTGCGGCTCAACGGCGCGACGACGCGAAACCCGGAGGCTGCCGTGCGGCTGGAGAAGGATCGCGTAGAAGTGGCAGGGCGCATCGTTCGCCGGGCGGAAAGACTCTACTTGATGATGAACAAGACGCGCGGCGTGGTGACGACGGCGTCCGACGAGAAAGGCCGCGACACAGTGTACTCGATATTGCCGGAAGACCTGGCGTGGCTGGCACCCGTGGGGCGACTCGATCAAGCGAGCGAGGGCCTGCTGCTTTTCACCAACGATTCGGAATGGGCCGCGAGGGTGACCGACCCGGCGACGCATCTCGACAAAACCTACCACGTGCAGATTGGCACGACAGCGACGGAAGCTCTGTCGCGGGAGCTTGAACAGGGGGTGGAGACCGAGCGGGGAGAAATTCTGCGCTGTAAGCGGGCGCGCATTTTGCGGGTGGGGGAGAAGAATTCGTGGCTGGAAATGGTGCTGGACGAGGGCAAGAACCGGCAACTCCGGCGCATGTTCGACGCGCGCGGGATCGAGGTCCTGCGGTTAATCCGGGTGGCCATCGGCCCGCTGCAATTGGGTGAACTAGCAAAAGGCACGCACCGCAACCTGACCTCCGCGGAGGTTGCATCCTTGAACCGCGCGATGGGATTGCCGCTGTCACCCGCAAGGCCGCTGCTAGACTAGGAAGGATGAAGGATCAAGACGTACTTCACTGGGCGCAGCGACTGCAAGCCATCGCGCAAAATGGCTTGACGTTTGCGCGCGATCCTTTCGACGTGGAACGATTCAATCAGGTCCGCCGGGTCGCCGCCGAAATGATGGCCTCCGGATCCGCCGCGACTTTCCCCGAAGACCTGATCGAACTTTTCAAGAAAAATTTCGGATACGCCACGCCGAAAATAGACGTGCGCTCCGCGGTGTTTCGCGATGGCCGCGTCTTGCTGGTGCAAGAGCGTTCCGACGGTTGCTGGAGCCTGCCCGGTGGCTGGGCCGATGTCGGAGACCCGCCGAGCGTGGCCGCCGTTCGCGAAGTGCGCGAGGAATCGGGGTACGTGGCGAGGGTGCAGAAGCTGGCGGCGGTGTACGACCGCGAACTCCACGGCCATCCGCCATATCCGTTTCACGCTTACAAACTCTTTTTTGTTTGCGAATTGGCCGGAGGCGCGCCGCTGGCGAGCATCGAGACGACGGCCGCGGATTTTTTCCCCGAAGACGCGCTGCCGCCGCTCTCCACGTCTCGCGCGACACTGGAACAGGTTCGCCACATGTTCGAGCATCATCGCCATCCGGAGTGGCCGACGACCTTCGATTGAGGCAATTCGCCGCGATTTACTTCAGATAATCCAGCAGCGTGGGGAGGCTCAGGACCTTGGCGGTAGCGTTCAGCGTCGCCTGGTTGGCGACCTGCGCCTGTGCGAAGTTGGTGGCCACGGTCGCAAAGTCAGCGCCCACCAGGCTGTTTTGCTGCGAGCTCAAGTTCAGCTGGGCTCTCCACCAGAAATTCTCGAAGAATATCGTCACCAACGCCCTCTTCTCGATTCTGTTCCGGTTCGGAACGTACTGGGAGCGCTTCTTCGGTTTTCGAGCTCTCTTTGCGATGTTTTCCTTTAGTCGCCACACCCACCGCCGTGCGACTTCTCAAACGCCGGAATACCCCGTGCAACCCGCGTTCCAGCCGTGGTCCTCACGGGAGCTTTTCCGCAAGTACGTTCCTTTTTTCTCGACACCCCCTTCTCGACGAATTTCCCCCTCTTTTCTTCAATTCCATCGCTGTGGCGCCGGCACTCGCACCGTCCACTCGTTCAGTAGCCCAGGTTGTCCCGAAAGGCTCCTTTTCAACTCGGCAGCATCGCTTCATTCCGGGACAGCTCTCTTCGCAGCTTTTCATGAGAAATCGCTCACGCTTGCCTTCCTGGCTTGCCACTCGCGCCCTTTGCTTCCCGGCTTCTTTTCCGATACTGTCTCCCCACTCACTTTGCAACCGGGGGCCGGCGCTTCTTGTCTACTTCCGCATCCGCTTCACGCGACGCACCCTCCCGCGTCATGGGCTTCCGCGACCTGCTGCTTTTTTATGTCGTCACCGGGGTGAGCCTGCGCTGGATCGCCACGGCCGCGGGCCAGGGACCCACCTCCCTCGTCATCTGGTTCGGCGCGTGGCTGTTTCTCTACATCCCGCTTGCGTTGTCCGTGATTCATCTTTCCACGCGTTTTCCGGAGGAGGGGGGATTCTACGTTTGGATCAAGAAAGCCTTCGGCGAACGCGCGGGATTCCTCGCATCCTGGCTCTACTGGGTCAGCAATCTGCCGTACTTTCCGACGGTGCTCTATTTTGCGGCGGGGAATCTGCTCTTTTTGCACCCATCCTTGCGCCACTATTCGAAAGAGCCTGCTTTCTTCATGGTCTTTTCGGTGACGATTCTCGCCGGGCTCACACTTCTTAATGTCCTCGGACTGAATCTCGCGAAGTGGGCGCACAATCTGGGCGCCATCGCCATGTGGATTCCGGCGACGATGGTGATCGTGCTGGGCTTCGTGGCGTGGCGGCAGTTCGGGTCTGCCACGTCCTTTGCGCCGCGTGAGTTTCTGCCGGGGACGCACTTCGCCGACATGCTGTCGTGGTCCGTGATGATTTTCGCGTTCATCGGCTGCGAAACCGGATCGGTGATGGCCGAGGAAATCAAGGACGCGCGCCGCCAGATTCCCCGCGCGCTGATTCTCGCGGGCATCACCATCGCGCTTTGCTACATGCTCGGCACCTTCTGCGTGCTGCTGGCGATTCCCAGCGCCGAGTCCTCCAATCTGGAGGGGTTGGCCCAGGCGATTGCGCAGACCGCCGGGCGCCTTCACCTCCATGGCGTCACCGAATTTGGCGCATTTCTCATCGCCATCAGCAACATCGGCGCGGCGGGGGCCTATCTGGCCGCCGCATCGCGATTGCCTTTTGTGGCGGGCATCGACGGCTATCTTCCGGCTGCCTTCGGCAAGCTGCACCCGAAATTTAAGACGCCGTGGGTCTCCGTCCTCGGGCAGGGACTTTTCGGCATCCTTTTTGTTTTCCTGGGGCAGGCCGGCGCCTCGGTCGGCGGAGCCTACGACGTTCTGGTGGCCATTTCTGTGGTGGTCGCCATGTTTCCCTTCCTGCTACTGTTTGCGGCGATGGTCCGCCTGCAGGACCGCGAACGATTCCCATTCTTGTCCAATGGCGCGGCAAATAACTCGCGCGGCTTTTTCGAGTCTTTGGCGTCTCTTCCCCCGCGCATCTCGGCTGCGCTCGGCATGGTGGGATTCGCCACGGCCGGCTTTGCCATTGTCCTTTCTCTGATTCCGCCCTCGCAGGAACCTCACAAGATGCTTTACTTTTTCAAGCTGTTGGGTTCGACGGCGCTCCTGATCGTGTTGGGCGTGGGAATTTTCCAGTTCGGGAGCCGCGGCAAGGACAAAGTGAACCGCAGCCAGTGATGGGATGGCAGATTATGAGGCCGGATGGAGAACCGCCGAACTGCGGCCGCTCCTTAGAAGTGCGTTAGCTTGACCTGATTATCGAGCGCGGAGAGCAACCAATTCTGCAGAATTCCCCGGAAATGCGGCTTCATCTCGCCGAAAACGAGCCCCACACCGTTGGGGCGCACGTACAGCACAGTGACGTAGCCTTCGAAATACTCATCGCCCCGGACGATCTTCACCTGGACGCGCTGCTTCTCCTTGAGCACAGCCGTCGTTTCCATGAAGCAGCCACGCAGGCTCAATTCCGTTACCCGCGCGGGCACGGGTTCGTGCGACTCTTCGGGGATAATCTCGGCGCCGGCTTCGAAGGGAAATCGTAGGCCGCGGGGTTCTCGATCCATGGGCGGAGAATAGCACTGGGACAATCCCGCCCGAATAGGCCAAAAGTACAGGCGTTTCCTGCTGGTTAACGCCGCCTCCGGCAGCTGCCGGAGTTACGTGCGCACCCACTCTCCTTTCGACGGCGCGTCGAAGGAGTAGTTGCAGGATTCCACGCCGCAGGACCAACGCGCGCCCGACTCGCGTTCCGGGTCCTCCCGGCGGAAGAGCCACGCATGGTGAATCGGGCACTGCATCGTATTGACGCCCGGCTCCTCCAGCCGGTAGGTCTGCCCATCCATTTCAAAAACGGTGTAGTACCCAGCCGAAGTGTCGTAGCGAACGCTGCAGCCTTCCAATCGGCAGTGATAGCAACCCTGACGTTCCGGATTCAGACGCGAGTATTCGGATTCAAATTTCATGACGTGATTGTCTCGGGGACAAAGTGGTTTCAGATGATGGCTCAAAACATCGGCAGCTTGTACGCTCATAATCCGCTCCTTATATTTGGGATGCCCCAGGGAGCATTCCGCGCCGCCTGTACGCGGACTTCCTTTTTCTCCCTTTTTAATTATGGGTTGATACATTCCGCCACAAACGAGTTACACTGGTTCCCGCCCCCCTCACGAGGCCGGAGAGTTGCTCCAGTCTCGCAACCGCCTGTAACAAATCGGATGTCCCCTCGCGCATTCGTTCAGGTGTCACAAGCCACCGGAAAAAGCGCGAAGCCGAAGGCAAAAGCATGCTGACGAAGGCCAAACTCCAAGAGCTGGACCTGAATATGTTGGCCATGTATTGCCTGCGCGTTGCGGAAACCCCGGGCGCAGATCCCTCGAAAATTGCCGAGGCGCTAGACCTCAAGCGCGCCTGGAACTTGTATATCAATTCGCCCGTCCCGCCGATCGCCGGATTGCAGGGCGAGGAAGAGCTTCCGGCATATTGCAAGAAATTGCGGCAGGGAATGGTAGACTTTCTGGCGATGTGTTCGCTCGATGCGGGTCTTGCTGGCAAACCAGGATCACCCGCAAACGGCCATGCCAAAGGAGTCGCGGCTGGCCATAAGAAGTAAGCATACGAAAGTCGTGTTCAGCGCCCGGCTGTTTTTGTGCTAGAGATAGATAGCATTTCGGGCGCTCTCGTGACCACTCGACCTTTGGCCATTCCAATAGCCAGGATTCTTTTCCTGCTCCTGCTTTTCCTGCTTGCGGCAGCGCCGGCGCACGCGCAGCAACCCGTGACCATCTACGTGGATGCGTCCCGCTCCGTCGGCTCTTTTGAGCCAGTCTGGGCCTGGGTTGGCCACGATGAACCCAACTATATCTACACTGAGGAAGGCCGCGCTCTGCTTACGGAGCTCTCGCAGCTTACTTCTCTTCCCGTTCACGACCGCACGCATAATTTGCTGACCTCTGGCGATGGCACTCCAGCGTTAAAGTGGGGCTCCACAAACGCCTTCGCTCTCGACGCCCAAGGCCATCCCGTCTACGACTGGACCATCGTCGACAAAATTTTCGACGCGTACAAAGCGACTGGCATCATTCCGTTCGTCGAGATCGGCTTCATGCCCGAAGCGCTCTCTCCCCACCCCGAGCCTTATCAGCACCATTGGCCACGCGACTTTGCGACCGGCTGGTCCTATCCCCCGAACGATTATTCCGAATGGTCCGAACTTATCGAGCACTGGGTTCGCCACATGGTGACGCGTTATGGAGCCGCGGAAGTCTCCCGATGGGAATGGGAAGTCTGGAATGAGCCGGACATTTTCTATTGGCATGGCACGCTAGAGGATTACTGCAAGTTCTATGATTTCACGGTCGCGGCGGTAAGGCGGGCCCTGCCCCAGGCGCGCGTCGGCGGACCGGCCACGACGGGACCCGCCAATCCGAAGGCCGCCGATTTCCTGCGCGGGTTCCTGCAACATTGCGTGGACGGGAAAAACTACGCCACCGGCAAGACTGGCGCTCCACTTGACTTCATCTCGTTCCATGCGAAGGGCAAAACCGCTTTTGCGAACGGCCACGTGGAGCTGAATCTCGGCAAGCATCTGCGGGACATCGACCAGGGCTTTGCCATCATCGAGCGGTTTTCCACCCTCCGCCAGTTGCCGGTGGTGCTCAGCGAATCCGATCCGGAGGGCTGCGCCGCGTGTGATGCCACCGCACATCCCGAAAACGGCTATCGCCTGGGCGCGCAATACGCCAGCTACGAAGCGGCGTTGCTCAACGGCACCCTCGCACTCGCGCGGCGCCACAACATCCACCTGGTGGGCTCGATCACCTGGGCGTTCACATTTCCCGGACAGCCCCTCTTCGCCGGCTTTCGCGCCTTGACCTCGCGCGACCTCGATTTGCCGGTGTTGAATGCGTTCCGCATGTTCGGACGGATGAATGGCGAACGAATCGCGGCGGAAAGCGATAGCGCGGTCAAGCTTGAGAGCGAACTGCAACCAGGCGCAGGCGCAAGCGCGGACCTAAACGCCATCGCGACGCGCTCCACCAACCGCATCAATGTCCTTGTCTGGAATTACCAGGATGTGGCGGCTGCGGCTCCGCCTGCATCCATCCACCTCGTCATTCGCGGGTTTCCCAAGGGCGCCTCGCGCGTGCGGCTCGAACTTTGGCAGGTAGATCAGACCCACAGCAACGCCTACACCGCATGGCAAAGGAGGGGCTCGCCACAAAATCCGTCGCCGGAGCAATACCAGGCTCTAAGGGCAGCGGGACACCTTCAGTTATTGGACTCTCCCCAATGGGTTCCTGCCAATATGGATGCCGTGGAATTTACCTTCGACGAACCTCCCGAAGGCCTCTCTCTGCTGTGCTTCGGGTGGTGAACTAAGTGGCAATTCCTTGGCGTTTCGCGCCCCTTCCTGAAATCAGGGAAATCAGGAGACGGACGGAAATTCGGGGACCGCAACCTGTAAAGAATTTGTGACCGGGGCCAAGTTCCGTGCTGCGAAACTCGTGGACCCGAGAGGCGACGCGAGGATTCACGGCTGCACATTCACCGGTAGTTGCGGGGGACGGAGCGTGCGGCGGATTCCGCTTTCCGGTACCGGCGCTCCGATAACATCTCGTCCCTTCGCGAGCTTCAGCCGAACGATTTGGTGGAAGCAACACGAGCGAAGAAGAACATCCGCACCCTTGCAAACCTCACAAGGAACGCGGCACCCACGCCTTGCTGCGCGACCTCAAAGCCCGCTCCACCCGCCCGATCAGAAGAGGTAAGGCACCAGGGCCGCGGTCCCATGGACATACTTGGCATACGTCTCTCCAAACTGAGAGCGCATCCACTGCTCCTCCTTGCTGAGCTTGGCCCAGAACATCAGGAAGAAGACGGCGAAAACGACGAACCCGCGCACCTGGGAGAGGGCAATCGCCAGCCCGAGGAATCCGCCCAGAATGCCGGTGTAGATAGGGTGGCGAACGATGGCGTACGGACCGCTGGTGATCAGCTCGTGGTCCTGCTTAATGCTGACGGAGTTGCTCCAATTGCGGCCGAGGTGCTCACGCGCCCAGACGGCGAAGAGCAGGCCGCCGACCGTGACACCGGCTCCCAGCCAGAAAGGCCAGAATCCAAGACGCCAGAGAGGCCGGTAAAGCCAGGGCAGCGGGATCCAGGTTGTCGAGAGCAGGACGATCGCGATGAGGATGGTTAGGGCGCGCAGGATGCGCGAGACGGCCGGTTCGAGAAGCTGGGTCTTCTTGGTATTGGCGGCCTTGATCCGCCAGTAAACTATGAAGGCAATCCAGACTGCGGGAAAAAAAGATTTGTAGAACCAGATCATGGGGGACCTCCGGATCGCTGAAGCTGTTATGCATCCTCGCACGGATAGGTGGCAAGGGATGCGGCGCCCACGCCCCACTTCGCGACATTCAAGCCTGCTCCACCCGCCTTCCGACGTCGCCACACGTCCATCTTCTGCTGAGCGGAAAGCCCAAACTGTTTCCCTCGCTTCATAAACACCACCTTTGAAGACAGCTCTATATCAGATGGTGTTGCAGCGACCGTTTGAACCGGCACGGCAAATCGGAACAGTTGGGCCTGGTACAAACTTCGGCGGTGATCCCGTTATCCACGTCATTCACGAGCTTGCCGAGATTCCGGGTGGAAGTTATACTCGGTGCTCGAGCACATTTTCATAATATTTTCGTCAATCTGGAATTGGTGCGTTGCGGACCACCGGTATCGCGGAGGGTGGTTCACGACCCGAATGTTGCGAAGACGAGGGTCCGAAATGAAGAAGTTGAGCTACAGTTTCGTCCGTTTGTTCCTGTTCGTAGTTTTTTGCCAGCTAGCCTGGTCGCAGCAGCCTCCGCCGGACGCGCCTCCCGCCAATGTCGCCGGTAAATGGACTCTTTACTGTAACGATCCAAACGGCAGCACTTCCTCGAAGTTTCTCGATCTCGAGCAGGACGGAACTAATATCAAAGGCCACTTCAAGGGTCCGAATCAATCCGGCGGAGTTGAAGGCACAATCAATGGACAGCATCTCGTGGTGCGTACAAAGACGCGAGAAGTGCTCGTTTTTCGCGGTCGAGTCGACGGTCCCAGAGTCGACGGAGTGGTGCAAGGCAACACCTATAACGGCAAATTCCACGATCGCGGTGGCACGGGATCGTTTCAGGGCCAGCGCGATCAGTAACACGGCAATCCGGACCAACACACCTATGGCAATACGCACTTATTCCCGCAGAACTGTTGTGGCTAACCTCTTTCGCGCGGCTGCATCCGCTGCTGTTGGCATACCCGCGTTCAGCACGGCGCTCGCGCACTCGTCTGGCGGGCAAACTGAACGGCGCGGCGGCATGATGCAATTCACGCAACCCTTTCAGCGGAACTTCCGCGTGCCTTCCATGTCGGTGGCCCTCTCCAAGAACGGACGATTCGTCTTCGATCACGCGGGCGGGATGGCCGAACGTGAGCACATGACCCAGGCGCAGCAGAGCAGCCTGTTTCGCATTGCCGACCTTTCGAAACCGATTACGGCAGTCACGATCTTCTCGCTCGTCGAAGCCGGCAAGCTGAATGCTTCCGACCGCGTCTTTGGCTCGGCCGGAGTTCTCGGCACGAAGTACGGCAAGGCTCCGTATGCAACCTACCTAACGGACATCACAGTGGACAACCTGCTGGGCCATACCGCGGGTGGATGGGCGGCCGATCAGAACGATCCGATGTTTCAGCACAACGGTTGGGACCAGGCAAAGCTGATCACGGAAACTATTGCCAATGCGCCGCTCACTCATCAACCCGGTACGCAGTGGGAATACTCGAATTTCGGTTACTGCGTTCTTGGGCGGGTGATCGAACAGGTCACTGGCCAGCCCTACGAAGCCTATGTGCGGACGAATATTCTCGCTGCCTGCGGAATCAGTACGATGCAGATCGCGCAGAATAGCGAGAAGCACCGCGCTCCAGACGAGGTCGTATATACTGGTCAATATTCGGAGGACCCGTACAAGTTCAACATCAATCGTATGGATTCAACTTTGGGTTGGATCGCTTCCGCGACGCAGCTTGGGCAATTTCTGAATCACATCGCTGGAGCGCCGGGTATTCCAGCTCTGCTCAAGCCAGAAACGATTCGCATCATGACGGCTCCGGTCGAGGCTTCTCCGCCTGGCGAGGCCCGTTATGCGCGCGGCTGGATGGTCGCGAATGATGGCGCCGGCGGTTGGTGGCACAGCGGCAGCCTGCCGGGCTCAACGGCGCTCATGATCCGCAATCCGGATGGCTCCTGTTCGGCAGCGGTCTGCAGCACGCGCTCTCAACCGCATCAGGAAATGGACAAAGCCATGTTCGAAATGCTCGTTAACATGGAACGCCAACGAGATCTATAACACACAGGAGTTCCTGTTGATGACCTCACGATGCTCAAGGCCGGCGGGTGGCCCGGGTTCGATGAATGGAATTGAGATGAAGGCCGAGGAGAGGATGGCACTGCGGCACCTCTGGTAAAAGTATAGAGAGACGGAGGGTGCCCCGGGTTCCGATTTTGGGAACCTGGGTCTTGGGGTTGGTGTTTCTTTGATCGAAACGCTTGCTTTGAGGAAGTAATTTGACGAAAAAAGTGGTGCGCCCTGAGAGATTCGAACTCCCGACCTTCTGGTTCGTAGCTAAACTCTGGTTTGCTATCTCGTTGATTCGTCTTGGCTCTGCGTACTTGGTATAGCACGATTTTATGCGATGTTCGGCCGCTATTGGACCCTAAGTGGACCCAATTCCATCCGTAGCGGACTGCCCTCTGGATTGCTGCTTTGCAGTCTTCCTCGGTTTTCACGCCACCCGTGGGTGGCGTGTCATACCCACTCCCCATGCCGCAGGCATGGCTCTGCTCCGATAGTCCGGCGCTCTTGGGCGCTCCACGGTAACCGGCGAGAAAGGCTCCTCAGGAAGGCTCCCGGCTGTACGCCTTGGCCTCTTGTAACTCCTCGCAGTCGCCCACACTGGTTTCCTGCGCCGCTGCAGCCGCGTACCACTTCCGCGCCACCTGAGGGTCTGCCGGGACACCCACTCCGCGCGCATACATGCGTGCCAGTTCCACCTGCGCCAGAAACTCGCCCGCCTCCGCCGCCCGCTCGTAAAGTGGAAGGGCCTCCTGCGGGTTCTTCGTGGTTCCAAGACCCTCGGCGTACATGTAGGCCAGATTTGCCATCGCGCGCGCGGCACCCTGGTTGGCGGCAGCACTCAGCAGGCGAAACGCCTCTTGGTGATCGACCTGCACTTCGACCCCTTCCAGATAGCAGATTCCCAGGATGGTTTGGGCGACTACGTTGCCGTGCTGAGCTTTCTGACGTAGGTCGGGAATGTTCATTTCTTACCGCCAACAGGATTGCCGCCGGATGCCCCAGATGTGAAGCCACACTCGGAGTCGGCTGATAAAAGCACCTTCACTCCTCGGAAATTGGAAACCCCAGAGACCCTTCCTTATCCCCATCCCAATAGAGCTTCCCAGATGCCTTTTCATTGAGAACCTGCAACTCTGCACCTAGTGCCTGCATCGCGAAACCGATGGCTTGAAATGCATCAACCCCGCCAAGATACTTGACCTTCTCCTCGCCGATTCCTTTGATCTGGTACGGGCAGTAGTAATCGTTGGAATCAGGGAAAGGTAATGGTTTCCCAAGGAGAACCACGACCTCGCGATCTGAAGCCGCGTCGCCACGCAACAGCAGCTTCCTCTCTGCGATAACTTCCCCAACGCTCGATAGCTTCATGCTCAGTTGTCCCTTCCTTACCAGTCAAGGGGCAGCGTCGGTTGTCCACGCAAACACTGAGTGTATCTTTTGAAGGCGCTTGCCCAGCATCTGCGTCGGTCGTTCTTGTCAGGAAGCATCCTGCAAACCGACGAATCGTTCTCATATTGCATTTCACAGTCTTTGTCCCTGTCTTTGTCGCACGGCGGATTCTTCGCCTTAGGTATGGCCCGTGCGTCGTCGATCCCGGTCGCGTCTGGGAAGGCTAACTCACCGAGGATCAGACCGATTAGCCCTCCAACCCCTCTCACGATTGGGGAGACGATTGGATACGGTGGTACCCAAGGGATTGGGAACGGGATCGCAGGTGCACCGGGGCCTAGCCCGAATGGATCAACCAAGTTGACTGGATTGTTTCTCGCATAACGATAGAAATTTATGCCGCCCCTAAACGTGATCGGATCCTCGCTGATGAATCTTCCAGTTGCCGGGTCGAAATAGCGGGCGCGCATGTAGTACAGCGTCGTTTCGCTGTCGAACTCGCGCGTCGTGTAGCGGAACGAGTTGGTCAGCGAGCCGCTGGAGTTTGTGGTGTTTCCGAACGAGTCGAACGTGTAGGTTTGCGCCAACGCGCCCGCAGCATTCGAGAGCGAAGTGATCGAGTCGGACCCATCCGCCTCATAGTAGCTCGTGGTCGAACTGCGGAGCATCGCCAACGGCTCATCCACGCTTTGCGTTTGCGTGTATCTGGCGACGGCTATTCCGCTCGCGTTGGTTTCTTCGACGATGTTGTAATCGTCGTAGGCGAAGATGCTGGTTCCCGCAGCAGACGATTTGTAGATTCTCCGCCCCAGCGGATCGTACTTGAAGTAGACCGTGCCGCCTGAACCCGGCAACGTAACCGAACTCAGTCGATTTTCGTAGTCCCAGGAGTAGTTTGTCGTACCGGTGGAATCGGTTTTGCTGGTGGTGTTGCCGTTCGCGTCGAACGTATAGCTGACGCCGGGACGCGAAGTGAGTTCGTTGGAAGTGTTGTTGCTCCAGCCCGAAGTCGTCAGATCGCTCAGGCGGTTTCCGACCGGATCGTAGGTATAGCTTTCCGTCGTGGTCGCCCCCTGTGTGGCGGAGAGAAGCTGATAGATGTTGTCGTAGCCGTAGCTGGTGGCCACTGCGGTCCTCTGATCCGTCTTCGCAGTTCGGTTGCCAGCATTGTCTAAGGTGTAGGTCGCGCCGTCGATGGTACTCCCGGACAGCTGGTGTAGCACGCTTTGCAGCCGCGACAGATTGTCATAGGCGTAGTTTGTGACCACGCTGTTCGGCCGGGTCATCTGCGTCCTCCGGCTCAACGCGTCGTAGCTGAAACCGAAGCTTCCCGTCGTAAATGCAGTGGGCGGCGTCAGTGTTTGCAGCCGATTGAGCGTGTCGTAGGCATACGTCGTTGAGCCGCTCTCGGGATCGGTAAACCCGGTCCGATTGGAAGCCTTGTCGTAGGCATAGCCGGTCGTAAAGTTGCGGCCCGGAAGAAAACTGTAGCTCGTCGTCGTCCCGATCAGCCGCCCCATGTTGTCGTAGGCGAACGTGTAGCTGCCCGTGGGGTCGTTCACAGAAGTGATTTTTCCAACCAGGTCATAGACATAATCGGCTTCGGTAGAATCTGGATAGACCTTCCTCGTCAACCGATTCAATGCATCGTAGACGTACTGGATGGTCTGCCCCTTCCGATCTGTTTTACTGGTCAGGTTGTTATCCGCGTCATACGCGTAAGTCTCCACAGAAGTCGAAGGAAACGTCGTCCGCGTCACGCGACCGTAGGCATCGTAATCGAAGCTTGTTGTGTTCCCATTTGCGTCCGTGATGCCGGTTAGATTGTTTTCCGTGTCGTAAGCGTATTGCGTGTTGTTGTTAGCCGCATCCGTCACGCTCGTGAGCCGGTCCGCGTCATCATAGGCATAGGTCGTAGTTTTTCCGTTCTGGTCGGTGACGGAAGTTCTGCGCCCACGATAGTCGTACCCGAATTGCGTGGTTGTGCTATCCGGATAAGTGATCTGGGTCAACCGGTCGCCGGAGTCATAGGTAAACGTGGTCTGATGATTTAGGCCGTCCGTGACCGATGTACGGTTCCCGTGAGCGTCGTAGCCATAGGTCGTGACGTTGTTCTGGGCATCCGTAATCGTCGCGATAAGTCCTGCTGACGTGTACGTCAAAGATGTCAGGTGATTCAGCGGATCGGTGATTTGAGTGAGTTCACCGAGGGAATTGTAGGCAAATTGGGTGACGCTGGCGGCAGTGTTCCCGTTCGGAGCGGGCGTCGTGACGGACTTCAAATTCCCCTTGCTGTCGTAGGTATTGGTCGTCGTGTTGCCAAGGGCGTCCTTGACGGAGAGAATTTCCCCAAGGCTGTTGTAAGTGTATTGAGTCGTCGCCGCCGTATCCGGCCCGAGTTGCGTGAATTGTGATGTCAGATTGTTCGATGAATCGTAACCGTACAGGGTGGCATTCCCAAGGGCGTCCGTCGTGAAGGCAAGATTACCGGTGGAGTTGTACTGGTTATGTACCGTTCCACGATTCGTGCAAGTGGAGCACCCGGAGCCTTGAAGGTCGGTCAACGACCACTGTCCGCCGGCAATGGATGAAGAATATGTCGTTTGGTTCCCCAGCGAATCCGTCAGCACGAGCCCAAACTGTATCGAGAATTGCGGTCCCTGCGCCGTGATATTCCCAACCACTACGCTAACTGGTCCCGTAGTTGCGCTATTGGGGACCGTCGCCGTGATGGACGTATCGGACCACCCGCTTATAGTGGCCGTTGCGCCATTGAAGGATACCGTGCTGCCACCCTGAGACGAGCCAAAGCCCGATCCGCCGATCACAACGCTTGTCCCTGGGGGCCCGGAAGTCGAGGACAATCCATTGATGTTCGGATTGGCTAACGTCGCACCTGTTCCTACGCCCACATTGTCAAAGGTAACGGTTGCGAGTGAAGAGGTGCTTCCACTGCTCACACCCAAGCCGACATAGATCAGCTGCGTCGTCGAGATAGTTTGGGGATTTCCAATCTGCGTCCAGTTCACGCCATTCGTAGAAACATAACAGGTGAAAATGTTCGCGCTACGAACGGCCTTAACCCAATAGGGCCCGGAGACACTCCCTAGACTGGACAGACTAGTTGAGGTGTTCGGATAATCGCGATAGCCAAAGTCTGAGATGGTATAGGAACCGTTGTAAATATAGTAAGGGAATACGTTGGAAGAACCAGCCGTCAGTGTCTGGCGCATCATTACGCCAGCCTGGGCACCCGTCGTTTCGCTTACCACCCTAGCCACGACTGACCCATCAGAGGCTAATGGCTGATAGACAAAATGGAAAGCGTCCGCTTTCCCGGTTACAGAGGTTCCGGCGCCCTGCACAGTGAAGACTCCGCTGGAATAGCTCGCATTCCCCACCTTGCCTACCGTTCCGATATCCTGATCCAGCCAGCCCGAAGGTATAGGATTTTGGGTGACGGTGAACATCACGCCGTTACTTGAATTCATCGTCGGAGCCACGGAGACAGAGACTAGGCCTGACGTCGCACCGGAGGGGATTGTGATGGTAATCGAAGAGTCGCTCCACGAAGAGACAGAAACCGCAGCATCATTGAGATAGACCAGGCTGCTTCCCTGCGTTGCTCCAAAACCACTGCCCGAAATCACCACTTGGGATCCAATCGCTCCATTGGTCGCCGAAAGGCTCGAAATTACAGGCGGTGTCGAAGTACTCGAAGTGATGGAAACGTTGTCGAAGGTGGCGTTATAGAGGGTCGTAGAACTATAACTGTTAACCGCAAGTCCGACGTATATCGGGTCCTGCATACTCAGAGGCACCGGCCCTTGGACAAGAGTCCAACTACTTCCATCAGCGGAAACATAGCCGGTAAAGTTGTTCCCCGTCCGCACGATCTTCACCCAGTAGGGTAAGGGCGCTGTCACGGGCGATCCGTATCGCGTGGTGTCACCAAAAGCGGCGCGGTACACCCCGTACGCGTTTGCGCTGTAGTCTGTGACGAACATCTCCTCGGCCTGTGCATTTAAACTTGCCCTCACCATCACGCCCGCTTGCGCGTAGTTGTAGCCAACGCTCACTACCCTGGCAACAATGGAAGCGTCGCCTGAGAGCAACTGATACGCGAAATGGAAACCATCGACTGTCGCGTTTAAATCGCTGCTGCCCGAGCCACCCACCGTGAAGACCCCGCTCGAATAGCTCGCGCTTCCCGGTTTGACCTGACCGATGTCCTGATCGAGCCACCCCACGGGGAGCGGCGTCGTGGTCACCGTGAATTCGACCGGGTTGCTGCAGTTCATCGTCGGCGCGACCATCACCACCAAGTCTCCCGTTACCGCCCCACTCGGTATCGTGATCGTGATGGATGTATCGCTCCAGCTGGTCACCGTCACTGGCGTCCCGTGCAGTACCACCAGGCTGTTCCCTTGCGTCGCCCCGAAGTTCTGCCCCGTGATCGTTACCTGGCTTCCTACTGCTCCCGTAGTCGCCGACACTCCAGTGATCATCGGCGCCGGAACACCCGGCGTGCTGATCGACACGTTGTCGAACGTTACCGTCGAAAGTGTCGAGCCACCGCTGTTGCTCACCACCAAACCCACATAGATGTTCGTCGCCATGCCGATCGTTTGGCTCGTGAACACCTGCACCCAGTTGATCCCGTCCGGTGAAGCGTAACTTGTGAACGTGCTCCCGTTCCGCACCAGCTTTAACCAGTACGGCAGCACCCCGCTCATCGGATTCGTTAGGCTGACGGATCCCCCCGTCGTGCTTCGTGAAGCGTTGTAGATTGAACCATTGTTCTCCATCACCAGCATGCTCTTCGACCCGGGATCCAAGGTCTCCCGCATCATCAAGCCCATGTCCGCGTATGTGTAGCTGGTGGTCACCACATGCGCCACAATTGTCCCGTCCCCGTTCAGCGGTTGATACACGAAATGCATCCCGTCCGCCGTTCCGGTACTTAGATTCGTGCCAGCCCCGTTGATGGTGAATACTCCGTTCGCATAACCTGCATTCCCTGGTTTCACTTGGCCAACATCCTGGTCAAGCCAAGCTGTCGGCAATGGATTAGCCGTTACCGTAAAAACGACCGGGTTGCTGCAGTTCATCGTCGGCGCGACCATCACCACCAAGTCCCCCGTTACCGCCCCACTCGGTATCGTGATCGTGATGGATGTATCGCTCCAGCTGCTCACCGTCACTGGCGTCCCGTGCAGTACCACCAAACTGTTCCCTTGCGTCGCTCCAAAGTTCTGCCCTGTGATCGTTACCTGGCTCCCTACTGCCCCCGTCGTCGCCGACACCCCAGTGATCACCGGTGCCGGAGCACCTGGCGTGCTGATCGACACGTTGTCGAACGTCACCGTTGAAAGCGTTGAGCCCGCATTGTGGTTGCTCACCACCAAACCCACATAGATGTTCGTCGCCATGCTGATCGTTTGGCTCGTGAACACCTGCACCCAGTTGATCCCGTCCGGTGAAGCGTAACTTGTGAACGTGCTCCCGTTCCGCACCAGCTTTAACCAGTACGGCAGCACCCCGCTCATCGGATTCGTTAGGCTGACGGATCCCCCCGTCGTGCTTCGTGAAGCGTTGTAGATTGAACCATTGTTCTCCATCACCAGCATGCTCTTCGACCCGGGATCCAAGGTCTCCCGCATCATCAAGCCCATGTCCGCGTATGTGTAGCTGGTGGTCACCACATGCGCCACAATTGTCCCGTCCCCGTTCAGCGGTTGATACACGAAATGCATCCCGTCCGCCGTTCCGGTACTTAGATTCGTGCCAGCCCCGTTGATGGTGAATACTCCGTTCGCATAACCTGCATTCCCTGGTTTCACTTGGCCAACATCCTGGTCAAGCCAAGCTGTCGGCAATGGATTAGCCGTTACCGTAAAAACGACCGGGTTGCTGCAGTTCATCGTCGGCGCGACCATCACCACCAAGTCCCCCGTTACCGCCCCACTCGGTATCGTGATCGTGATGGATGTATCGCTCCAGCTGCTCACCGTCACTGGCGTCCCGTGCAGTACCACCAAACTGTTCCCTTGCGTCGCTCCAAAGTTCTGCCCTGTGATCGTTACCTGGCTCCCTACTGCCCCCGTCGTCGCCGACACCCCAGTGATCACCGGTGCCGGAGCACCTGGCGTGCTGATCGACACGTTGTCGAACGTCACCGTTGAAAGCGTTGAGCCCGCATTGTGGTTGCTCACCACCAAACCCACATAGATGTTCGTCGCCATGCTGATCGTTTGGCTCGTGAACACCTGCACCCAGTTGATCCCGTCCGGTGAAGCGTAACTTGTGAACGTGCTCCCGTTCCGCACCAGCTTTAACCAGTACGGCAGCACTCCGCTCATCGGATTCGTTAGGCTGACGGATCCCCCCGTCGTGCTTCGTGAAGCGTTGTAGATCGAACCATTGTTCTCCATCACCAGCATGCTCTTCGACCCGGGATCCAAGGTCTCCCGCATCATCAAGCCCATGTCCGCGTATGTGTAGCTGGTGGTCACCACATGCGCCACAATTGTCCCGTCCCCATTCAGCGGTTGGTACATGATGTGGAGTCCGTCGGAGGTTCCAGAACCAAGGTACGTACCCGCCCCTTTGATGGTGAAGACCCCACTCGAATAGTTGGCGCTTCCCGCTGTTACTGACCCGATGTCGACATCCGCCCACGTCGATGGTAGAGCAGTAATCGCAAACGTTACGCTTGAGGCTTGATTTCCGCTCACTGTGACGGTAAATGGACCAGAAGCAGCGCCGGAAGGGACGAGCACAGAAAGACTGCTGTCAGTCCACGAGAGAGCCGTCGCAGAGGTCCCATTGAGCGCGACAGTTGACGTGCCTTGCGTCGAGCCGAAGCCGGAACCCGAGATGATGACGGGAATCCCGATGGGGCCCGAGATCGGGGAAATTCCAGTAATGCTTGGATATTGCGCCATGGTTCGCCCGGGCAACCCAAACATCAAGACAGCCAGCACCAACATCATCAGCCTTCGAATCGTTGCGGGGATCAACACAAGGCCTCCAAGATTGTTACCGATAAATTTTGCCGGGCAGTTTGCGGGTACGAAGTTACTGCGTCGGATAGGTAATCGTGACGGCTTCAACGCCGCCGGCACGGGCCGATGTCAATCCTCTACCGTTGGCATCGTAGGTGTGCGATTCCAGCACCTTGCCATTCGAATCCGTTACGGCTGTGATAAGCGACTGGCTGTTGAAGGTGAAAGAGATCGTCGAGAGGTCCGGATTGGTGACTTGGGTCAGCCGATACAGACTGTCATACGCGTACTGCAGCGTCAGATTTAGATCAGAGTGACCTGCCCCCCAATTTCCGCGCACGAGCGTATATGATTTGGGCCGCCCGCGAGGGCAGGAAAAGGGGGAAGCATGAGCAAGAGGAAGTATAGCGAAGTGGAGATGATTGGGGCATTGAAGCAGC
>Ga0335083_10000118_pt1 | contig 141885 bp, 124 predicted proteins | sample Lox_Sample_42_FD_206716 | JGI IMG/M metagenome (GOLD analysis project Ga0335083, IMG submission 206716) | Soil microbial communities from Loxahatchee National Wildlife Refuge, Florida, United States - Lox_Sample_4.2 | ecosystem: Environmental > Terrestrial > Soil > Wetlands | place: USA... | reverse complement strand
GCTCCCTTCCGACGCTGCTTCCTGCCGGCAAAGCCGGCGCAGGGCTCGAAAAATCCACGCTGATCGGATATGGCCGTACCCGCGTCACATGTCCTTGACGGTTGACGGCAAATCGGTCCCACTCCGTGAGTGCCTCCACTCCTCGGTCAACGGTCTCGAGAAAATTGTTGCAGTGTGCCTGCACGTGGAAACCGATCAAGTCCGCCCCCAACAAACCATCGAGCAAATCTCTTTGCCACGGACAAATCCCAAAAACTTCGGCGTTCGGCCAGGGGATGTGCCAGAAAATGGCGACGCGGGCATCGGGCCGCGCTTCTTTGACCATGCGTGGCAACAGTGCGAAGTGATAGTCCTGCGCTAGCAGTATTGGCGAGTCCGTTCCTTCCATTTCTTCCAGGACCGCGTCTGCGAAGCGACGGTTCACCTGTTGGTAGCGTAACCAGTCTTCCGGACGAAACGTCGGCCGCGTGTGCGCGATGTGGCAGAGTGGCCAAAGCCCCTCGTTCGAAAAACCCTCGTAATAGCCCTTCTCTTCCTCGGGAGTCAGCCACACGCGCCGCAGCGTATAACTCGGGTGATCCGGCGGAACACGCAAACGATCGCGCTCGTCCACCACTTCGCGGTCGGCGCTTCCTGATCCATGCGCGATCCACGTGCCATCACACGCAATCAGCACTGGCTGCAGCGCGGTCACTAACCCGCTGGCCGGGACGAGATACCCGATGGAATGGTCCTTTTCGTTGTGAACGTGCATGCAAGGCTCGCGGTTCGACACCACAAAGAGCGGTTTATCTCGCAATTTGCTTCTTAAGCTGACTCGCAGCCGCTCTGCCGTCCACAGTGAAGAGTGGGTATCCCGCAGGCGCGCTTCTTGTTCCGCGGTGGCCCGCGCCGCGTTCAAGTCCTGCGCCAGGTGCGTTACTTCTCTATTTAATTGATCGAAGATCTCGCCTTGTGGCGGGACCGGCGGAATACTCTGCGTTCCCGTGCGCAGGGTTCGCAGCCACTTCGCGGTGCGGTTCAGGGGTCCTGTCAGATTCCATCGCACAAGCAGAAGCGCAAGCCCTGTGATTAGCACCGTTTGCACCAGCGCATTCAGCAACGCATCGCGCAGCGTCACGGATAGCCGCGCGTCGATGTAACTCGTGTCGTAGTAGATCGCCATCGTTCCTGCGGCTCTTCCATTCCGTTCGACAGGAAGTTCGTAAGCATAGAGCTGCAGATTGGCAACGTGCAGAAATTTGCCTTCGTTTACCGTGTTTGTTGGAGTCTGCGAACCAGGCGCCGGCAAGGACCGCAGTTCCGGCGGGAGTCCCGCAGTGATTGCCACCGACTTTCCGTCTTCGTCGTAAACGGCCAATCCCTTCAGGTGCTCGCGCTCTCCGTATCTTTCCACGAACCGTTGCAACGAGCGCGTCGAGTTTTGTTCCAGCAGGCGTTCTACCGTTTCCTGCAGGCTCGCGCCCAAATTCTCCGCTCTGTGAACAAGATCATGAGTGAGATTTCTCTTCTCCGTGCGGACCTGATACCCCGCGAAAAGCAGTGAAATCGCGGCCACGCTTAGGGCCAGCGGCAACGTCATCTTTGTAGTAGTGCGCATTCGAGATCCTCCGCAAGATTAGGGCTTTCTGATTGGAGTCGGAGGAATTTCTGACTCTAAGAAGCATTTCGATTATACCATTCGCCCGCAGATTTCTTGCTCCGATACGGACATGCTCGCGATTTTTCCTTGCTCGCAGACCCGCCGGCCGCATTTTCGCGCGAGGAATCGCTCCGCCACACCTACTCTAGCCTGGCGGCAAGAGAATTCCCGAATATCACTCCGCGAGGTACTAGAGCGCCCCCGTGCCGTCCAGTACGCAAAACCTCCAGAATGCCGCCCACTTCCTTGACTTGCCGCTCGCGCGACGGAATAATGAATAGGCATGAGCGTTAGCGCCGGAGGCGTTCCAGACGTGTTCCTCGATGTTAAAGAACTCGCTGTTCGGAAGTTGCGCATCCGGAAGAGCTACGCCCCGGCAAGCATCGATTACCATTCGTCGGAGATCAAGCAGGTCGCAGCTTTGGAAGTGACCGCCACGGCGGAGCTGCTGGAAGGCCAGATTCGCATCGAAGGCCAGCTCGAAACGAAGATTGAGATGGTCTGTGCCAGGTGCCTGGAACCGGTCGTGGAAGACGTGAACCGCTCTTTTGACCTGTTCTACGCTCCCTTGCCCAAAGGGGCCAAGCCCAAGGAAGACCGGCTCAAGGACGACGACACCGAGATTGGCTTTTACGAAGGAGATGGTCTTTTTCTGGCCGATGTTCTGAGAGAACAGGTGCTCTTGGCGCTGCCTTTGAAGGTCATCTGCCAGAGCGACTGCCGCGGCTTGTGCCCGAATTGTGGTGCCAATCTGAACCACGAGGAGTGCCGCTGTGAGACCCATTCACCAGACCCGCGGCTGGCTCCCCTCGCGCGCCTGAAGCAGGACTGGCTGAAAAAACAATAGTTTTCCAGGGCCAAAAGCCCATAGAATCCGCCCACTGCGGCGGGAATGAGGAGTATTGCTATGCCTAACCCAAAAAGACGGCATTCGAAGCGGCGTACGAGCACCCGGCGAGCCCATGATTTTCTGGAGAAGCCGCCACTCGGCGAATGCCCGAATTGCCATGAAACCAAGCAGCCGCACCAGGCCTGTCCCCATTGTGGCTACTACAAAGGCCGAGCCGTCCAGGACAAGTCGGCCTGACGCTGCGCTTATTCTTCCCAGTCATTTCTAGGAATTAGCGGTCAGTAGAATCCGATGATCACTATCGCCGTTGACGCCATGGGCGGAGACAACGCGCCCCGCCCCGAGGTTGAAGGCAGTGTCCTGGCTGCCCGCGAGCTTGGCGTGCGCGTAATGCTCGTTGGCCAACCCAGCGTCGTCCGCGCCGAGCTTGCCAAGCATGCGGCGCCCAACTTGCCGATCGAGATCGTCCCGGCGAGCGAAGTGATCACCATGGAAGATCATCCGGCGCAGGCCTTTCGCCGGAAGAAAGACAGTTCCGTCCATGTCGCCGCGCGCCTGGTTCGCGAGGCCAAGGCCGATGGGTTTGTGAGCGCCGGAAATACTGGCGCCGTCATGACCGTGGCGAGGTTTTTGCTCGGCACTCTCGAATCTGTCGACCGGGTTGCGCTTGCCGCGCCCTTCCCGAACGCCAAAGGAGGTGTTTCGGTGCTGCTGGATGTCGGCGCCAACGTGGACTCCAAGCCCGAGCATCTCGTGCAGTTCGCCGTCATGGGCGAAATCTATTACCGCGCGACTTTTGGCAATCGCCGCCCTCGCGTCGGATTGTTGTCGGTCGGCGAGGAAGAAATTAAGGGCAATGAACTCACACGCGAGGTTTATACTCGTTTGAAAAAGCTTCCCGTCCATTTCGTTGGCAATGTCGAAGGCGGAGATCTTTTCTCCGGAAACGTGGACGTAATTGTAAGCGACGGTTTCGTCGGCAATATCGCCCTGAAGATTTGTGAAGGGCTGGCCGTCCAGATTTTCGGATTGCTGAAAAAATCGATCCAAAGCTCGCTTGCTTCGCAGCTTGGCTTTCTTTTTTCACGCGGGGCTTTGAAAGGTTTGCGCAAGACAATTGATTACACCGAATACGGCGGCGCGCCGCTATTAGGCGTTCGCGGCGTTTGCGTCATCGGCCACGGCCGTTCTAACGCCAAGGCCATCAAAAACGCCATCCGCGTGGCTGCGGGTCTCTCCCGCGCGCGCATTAACGAAAAAATCGAACAGGAGCTCTCGGCCGCGAGCGTTCTCGCATGACGGCTCAAGAGAGGAATTGACGATGGGAAAAGTCGCTTTTGTATTTCCGGGCCAGGCGTCGCAATACCCCGGCATGGGCAAGGAACTCTCCGAAAGGTATTCGGTTGCACGCGCCGTATTCGACGAGGCGGACAAAGCGCTCGGATTCTCGATCTCTAAAATCTGTTTCGAAGGCACTGAAGACGAACTAAAACTCACCGCCAACACCCAACCCGCGATTCTCACCTGTTCTGTGGCTGTCTTTCGCGTCCTCGCGGAAAAAGGTCTCACTCCCGATTTTGTCGCAGGCCATAGCCTTGGTGAATATTCCGCGCTCGTCGCCGCTGGTTCGCTGAAGTTTTCCGATGCCGCCCAACTCGTTCGCAAGCGCGGCACGTACATGCAGGAAGCCGTCCCCGCAGGCGTTGGCGCCATGGCCGCCATCATGGGCCTCTCTCCCGCCGTCGTAGCCGACGCTTGCAAACGCGCCGCCGAGAACGGAATTTGCTCCGCCGCCAACCTCAATTCTCCCGAACAAACCGTCATCTCTGGTCACGCAGGCGCCGTCAAGCGCGCCGTCGAGATCGCTTCGCAACTCGGCGCAAAACGCGCCGTAATCCTGCCTGTCTCCGCTCCATTCCACTCCGCCCTAATGCAGCCCGCGCAAGAGCGTCTTGCTCTGGATTTGAAGCAAACGAATTTTGCGAATTTATCTGTGCCTCTCGTCACCAACGTCGATGCCGACACCATCACCTCCGGCGATGAAGCCCGCGAAGCCCTCATCCGCCAGGTCACCATGCCCGTGCGTTGGGAAGCCTCCATCCGCCTGCTCATCGACGAAGGCGTGAACACTTTCGTCGAGGTAGGCCCGGGCCGCGTCCTAACCGGTCTCTTGCGTCAGATCGAGCGCTCCGTCGCCACGCTCAACGTCGAGGACGAAAAAAGTTTAGCCGCCACGGTAGAAAAAATCGCCGGCGCCCGTTCCGACGCAGCGTAAGCTGCGGCCGTTGTAGCGGCCGGTCTTTAGAGCGGCGCTTTTCTGGAGAAGTAGTGCGGCAACTCCGCTTTTGAGTGCGGGCCCAAGCCAAATCATCAGCGCAAAGAGTACTCAGAGGAAAAAATTGTGATGTTCAGCCTAAAAGATAAAGTAGCTCTCCTGACCGGCGCTTCGCAAGGCATCGGCCGCGAAACCGCCCTGGCTCTCGCCGAAGCCGGTGCGAAAGTCGCCGCCGCCGCCCGCAACGAAGAAAAGCTCGCCTCTCTCGTCAACGAAATCGTCAACGCCGGCGGCGAAGCCCTCGCCGTCAAAATGGATGTCGCCGACGCCGAACAAATCAAATCCGGCTTCAAGCAAGTCCTCGAAAAATTCGGCCGCCTCGATATTCTCGTCAACAACGCCGCCATCACCCGCGATGGCCTCGCTCTTCGCATGAAGCAGGACGATTGGGACGCCGTCATTCGCACCAACCTGACCGGCGCCCACCTCTGCATCCAGCAAGCTCTCTCGACCATGATGCGGGCCCGCTCCGGCCGCATCATCAACATCGCCAGTATCGTCGCGCAAATGGGCAACGCCGGCCAGGCCAACTATGTCGCCGCCAAAGCCGGCCTCATCGGCCTCACCAAAGCCATCGCCATCGAAATCGCCTCGCGCAATATCACCGTCAACGCCGTCGCCCCCGGCTTCATCGCCACTCCCATGACCGACGTCCTCCCCGAAAAAGTGAAGGACGAACTCAAAGCGCGCATTCCTCTCGGCCGGATGGGTTCCGCCCGCGACGTAGCCTCCGCCATCGTCTTCCTGGCCAGCGACGAAGCCGCCTACATCACCGGCCACGTCCTCGACGTTAACGGGGGTCTTTATCTGGCGTAACTTGAAATGATTGAACATCGAGATCTGAAACTGATTCCTGACTGGCCACGGTTGAGAGAACTCGTCGCAAGGCACCTGGAGATAAGCGAAGCTAATGTTGACGCGATGCGTGAACTCGGTGATTCCCTGGATCGAGTGCAACTGGCGATGGCTATCGAAGAGGTGCTAGAGAAGCTTGACCAGTAGGCGCACAAAGTTGACCTTGCACGGTGGGTTGCCTAGAATGGGCAGGTTGCCTGATTGACGATTTTCGAGTCCGTACTACGGCATTGGGGCCGATACACTGTTACTGTACGTCTTTGCACAATTAGCGATAGCAAATCGCGGAGGACACCGGAATGGCCAGTGTGGAAGAGCGCGTTAAACAAATTATCGTCGAGCAGCTCGGCGTCGATGAAGCCGAAGTCACGCCGACGGCGTCCTTCGTGGACGACCTCGGGGCGGATTCCCTCGACCAGGTCGAATTGGTGATGGCGTTCGAGGAAGCGTTCGGGATCGAAGTTCCCGATGAAGACGCCGAAAAGATGACCACGGTGAAGGACGCCGTCGATTACATCGATAAACACGCCAAGGGAAAGTAAGCCACGAATTTATCACCTCAACAGGGAGCATCAAAGAGTTGACTCGCCGAGTAGTCGTTACGGGTGTTGGGTTGGTCTGCGCGCTGGGCATCGGCACGGAGGAGAGTTGGAAGAACCTTCTGGCTGGCCAGAGCGGCATTGGTAGTGTCACGCAGTTTGACACCACCGGCTTCGATTGCAAAATCGCCGGCGAGATCAAAAGCTTCGATCCCTTCCAATGGATTGAGAAAAAAGAACTGAAAAAAATGGGTCGCTTCATCCAGGTGGCTCTCGCTGGAGCGGACTTCGCCGTCAAGTCCGCGAACTGGAAGCCCGAGGACTCCGACCTCGATGAAGTCGGCGTTTACGTCTCCTCCGGCATCGGCGGTTTCGACATTATCGAGCGCGAGCACTGGAAGTTAGTCCAGGGCGGCCCCGGAAAGATTTCTCCGTTTTTCATTCCGTCCGCCATCGTGAATCTCGCTTCCGGCCACATCTCCATCCGCTATGGCGCCAAGGGACCAAATTCTGCCACGGCCACTGCGTGTTCTGCTTCAGCGCATGCCATCGGTGATTCGTTCAAGATCATCGAGCGCGGCGCGGCCGAAATGATGATTTGCGGCGGCACCGAAGCCACCATCACTCCCATGGGCATCGGCGGCTTTGCTGCCATGAAGGCTCTTTCCACGCGGAACGACGATCCCGCTCACGCCAGCCGTCCCTTTGATTCCGGCCGCGACGGCTTCGTCGTCGGCGAAGGCACAGGCATTCTCATTTTGGAGTCGCTCGAACATGCGCAAAAGCGCAACGCTCCCATTCTTGCCGAAATCGTTGGCTACGGAATGTCCGGCGACGCCTACCACATCACTCAGCCGGCTTCTGACGGGGATGGCGCCTTTCGCGTCATGCGCGCGGCCCTCAAAGATGCCAAGCTGGCGCCCGAAGACATCGGCTACGTCAACGCGCACGGCACTTCCACACCGCTCGGCGACGTCATCGAAACGCGCGCTCTCAAGCGGGTTTTTGGCGACTACGCGAAAAACGTCCCCATCAGCTCAACCAAATCCATGACCGGCCATCTCCTCGGCGGCGCGGGCGGTCTCGAAGCAGGCATTAGCGTCCTTGCGCTCCGCGATCAAATTCTGCCGCCCACCATCAATCTCGAGTTGCCCGATCCCGAATGCGATTTGGATTACGTCCCGAATGTTGCCCGCAAGGCGCCCGTCGAGTACGCGCTCTCGAATTCCTTCGGTTTCGGCGGCACGAACGCCGCCCTGATTTTCAAGCGCTGGAATGACAGATAAGTGGCACAGACTTCAGTCTATGCACTAGTGGCCGGTCTTTAGACCGGCGCTTTTTGCGACAAAGCTTTCGCGTCTAAAATGCGACAGGAATCAACCGCATTTCGCACTAAGGACTAAACCCATGAACATCATCGTCTGCATCAAACAAGTCCCCGCCAAAGACGCTCCGCTCTCGATCGCCGGAAACTGGATCAAGGAGTCCGACATTGGCTTCGAGATGAACGAGCCGGACAGCTACGCTCTCGAAGAAGCCCTCCGCCTAAAGGAGAAACACGGCGGCGAAGTCATCGTACTTTCAATGGGCCCGGAACGCGTGAAGCAAACCATTAAGGAAGCCCTGGCCAAGGGCGCCGACCGCGCCATTCACATTCTCGACGATAATTTCGCCCAGCTCGATCCCCTCGGTTCCGCAAAAGCGCTTTCCGCAGCCATCGCCAAAGAAAACGCCGACCTCGTGCTCACCGGCCTTCAGAGCGACGATCACGGTTTCGGCCAGACAGGCGTCCTCCTCGCCGCTCTTCTCGACCGCCCTCACGCCACCATCATCATGGCCATCGAAATTGACGGCCCCAAAATGAAGCTCAAGCGCGAACTCGAAGCCGGCTGGTTCCAGCACATGGAGTGTCCGCTTCCCGCCGTTCTCTCCATCCAGTCCGGCATCAACAAAGTCCGTTACGCCACGCTGAAAGGCATCATGGCCGCCAAGAAAAAGGAAATTGCCACCATCACCCGCGAATCTCTCGGCATCCAGCACGAGCCCACGCAAAAAATCGAAAAAATCTACGTCCCCACAAAAACCAAAAAAACCGAATTTCTCACTGGCACCCCGAAAGAAGTCGCCACCAAACTTGTCGAGAAACTCAAATTCGAAGCGCGGGTCATCTGACATGAAAATCCTCGTCATCACCGAACTGCGCCAAGGCAAGTGGAACAACGCCAGTTTCGAAACGCTCGCCGCCGCTCAACAAATCGCGAAAGACACCTCGAGCACTGTTAGCGCGCTCGTCATCGGCAAAGGCCTCGACGCTTTCGCCGCCGAACTCGCCGCAAAAAACGTCGCCGAAGTCCTACAGGTCGAACACGACCTGCTCGAATCCTACACGCCCGATGCTTTCTGCATCGCGCTGAAGCAAGTCATCGACTCCGCCAAGCCCGATCTCGTCCTCTTCCCTCACACTTACCAGGTCCGCGACTTCGCCCCAAAACTCGCCGCCTCTCTCGGCAAAGGCATGATCGGCGATTGCATCGGCTATCGCCACGAATCCGGCAAACTCATTTTCGTCCGCCAAATGTTCCAGGGCAAAACCGCCGCCGACGTCATTTTCCAGGGCGCCGCTCCGTGGTTCGCCTCGTTCCAATCCGGGGCCTTCCGCGCCGATCTCCTCGCCGCGCATCCCTCCGGCAAAGCTCCCATCAACAAATTCGCCGTCACGCTGACCCCCGATCAAATCCGCACCAAGCCTCTCGATCTCTTCAAGGAAGCCAAATCCGCCGTCGACCTCACGCAAGCTCCCATCATTGTTTCCATCGGCCGCGGCATCAAAGCTCCCGAAAATATTCCCCAAGCCGAAGCCCTTGCCAAAGCCCTCGGCGGAGAAATTGCCGCCTCTCGCCCCATCTGCGACGAAGGCTGGCTCCCCATGGAGCGCCAAATCGGCAGCTCGGGCCAAACCGTCGCTCCCAAACTGTATCTCGCTCTCGGCATCAGCGGCGCCATCCAGCACGTCGTCGGCATGAAAGGCGCGCGCACCATCGTCGCCATCAACAAAGACGCCAACGCGCCCATCTTCGAAATCGCCGACTACGGCGCCGTCGCCGACATCTTCGAAATCATGCCCGCCCTCACCGAAGCCCTCGAAAAATCCAAGTCCTCCTAACCAGTCGCCGCGTCCCCGAAAGCAGAAAGGCGAACAACCATGAAATCGGACTTCCTGCGGTTCGACGGCGCTGTCCAGCGCGATCCCGCCATCGACGCCTGGATGAAACAGCACAAAGCTGAATTGGGAGCCCTCGCGCATCGCTGGTTTGAAGTGATGCGCAAGTGCGGGGACGAAGTCCGCGAGCTTCTGCACGACGGCTGCCCGACGGCCTGCCTGGGAGACGCCCCCTTCGCCTACGTGAATGTTTTCACCTCCCACGTAAATGTGGGCTTTTTTCACGGCGCATCCCTCCCCGATCCCGCCCGCCTGTTGCAAGGCACCGGCAAATTCATGCGCCACGTAAAGCTCAAACCCGGAACCCCCACAAACGCCGCAGCCCTAACCACCCTAATCGATACGGCCTACTCCGACATAAAGTCCCGCGTCGAAAACGGCTAACTGCCCAGTGTTGTTGTGTTTGGTTCCGAACAAGCCTTCGGCCGCCGCCCTTGCCATCATCCTCGCCATCATCCTTGCCATTAACAAAGACTCCAACGCTCCCAGCTTTATACTTGCCGACCACCGCGCTGTCGCCCCGATCTCCGAAACCATGAGCGCCCCAACCGACGCCCGAATAATTCCAAATCCTCCGAACTCCTCACTCGCGTCCCCACGGACGGGTTCCCGCTTCTTTCTTGTGAGCAGTGGCTCTGCTTCCGGTTACCACGCTTACTAGACGCTAGACCGTAACCGCGTTGCTACAAACGGTGAAATGAGATAATGATTGGTCCGCGGCGCGATGCTCGGCAGTATGATCTTGCCTGCAGATTCCGGGAGCAAGTCAACAGGCCTAGAGGCTTTGAGGCTCGTGCAGCTCATTTGCACGCGCCGTCTTTCTATTCACGCACTAAAGTGGAGCAGTAACCGTTGCCATCAATTCGCGTTCTAATTGCTGATGATTATGAAGACTGGCGACGGCAAGTCCGTTCGTTATTTCAGTCTCGGCCAGAATGGCAAATCATAGCCGAAGCTGTAGATGGATCAGAAGCCATCCAGAAGGCTGAAGAACTGAAGCCAGACTTGGTTGTGCTGGATATCGGTCTCCCAAAATTCAATGGAATCGAAGCGGCCAGGCAGATACGACAACTCTCCGCCAGCTCCAAGATAATCTTCCTGAGTCAGTACAGTACTGTGGACGTGGTGCAGGCAGCTCTGACCACGGGCGCCCTGGGTTACGTTCGTAAGACAGACGCACAAAGCGAGCTATTGCCTGCCCTGGACGCGGTTCTTCGATGTGAGCAATTTGTCAGTAGCGGCATAAAAGGCTACGAGTTCACCGACAGCTCCGGAGAGAAAGCTCACCGCCACGAGGTTCTGTTCTATTCTGATGAAGCGGTTCTTCTCGATGGCCTTACTCGTTTTATAGCGGCGGCTCTCCAGGCCGGTAACGCGGCTATTGTGAACGCGACCAAGGCACATCGGGATACTCTTCTCCAGAAGTTGAAGACGGGGGGCACGGATACGGACGGCGCCATTCAGGAAGGTACGTTCATTTTATTGGATGTTGCCAAAACGCTCTCCACATTCATGCTCGATGAAATCCCTGACGCGGCTCGATTTTTTGAGGGCTTCACCAAGCTCATTGAGTCAACATCGAAAGCCGCATCGGCAGAACATCCCCGCGTTGCTATTTTCGGTGAAGGTGTCTCACTCCTTTGGGAGGAAGGCAAAGCGGATGCGGCTATTCGGATTGAACAACTTTGCAACCACCTGGCCACAGCGCACAAGGTAGACATCCTGTGCGCATATCCGTTGAGCAGCTTTCAGGGCAAGGAAGCGGAGCACATTTTCCGAAGCATCCGTGCGGAACACTCAGCCGTTTATTCTCACTGAAATAGTTAGGCTCAACTCTAGGTTCAATCTGCCCCAGCCGCATCGGTTTTCGAAAGTTGGCGCAGTTGGGCTTCCGGCACAAGAAATTCCGCTCTGCCACATCCCAAGCAGATCTCAACCTCTGGAAATACCCACACGACTGGCTTGTCAATGTTTTTCAGTCCCGGCAAACGGATAGCGATCTCTGCGACGAGCTTCCGCTGGTTAACTGATCCGCACGAGTTGCAAGGCATACCCGGCCTCTGACTGGGAAACGAAGGCCACGCCCACCGCGGGGTATTTCCTTCATACGCAGTTTCAGGCAGTGAAGACCTGCCGCGCAATCGGGTAAACACCTGAACTTGGGAAATCTCAGTTGCTGCAATAGAGAGCAGGAGAGACACGAACGGTGGTTCAAGTCGCGATTAGTCGGAGAACCGGACGCGTTCGTCGCGGCGCCACCCTTCATCCAGGAAAAAACCGCCCAAAATGCCTGCGAGGTTCTATCTAGATTTGCGTTTCCGCCTTCCCTTGCCCCGCGGCCGCACATAATGGAACCGGATCAAATAAATATTCTCTCCTCGGCCATGCTTCGCCACCTTCAGCAGGTCCAGCACGCCCAGGAACCCCGACTCGCGCGCCAGTTCCGGCGTAATATCCGGAAACCCGATCGGCTCAATCGAATCGACTTCAATCTCGCCTTCCTCCATCCGGTATCGCCCGCCCACTCGCACGCGCGGACTCATCCAGATCCGCACACTGCAAGTGATCTCTCCCCGCCGTATCCCCTCGCGCAGCCGCTTAGCGAACACCATGAGGAAAGTTTAAGCTCTCAAGTGTGGCGAATCCAAACGATGACGTGCTGCCAAAATCCAAGCCGCGAAACAGGAAGCATCGTGAGAATCGCGGCAGCAATCATCGCGTAAGCAACCGCTGTGCTCCGATGAACGCGCCGGCTTGACCACAGGTCATACGCGACGACAAGCAACGGAAGCCCTAGGATAATGGCAAGCGTGCCGACAATGGTGTGGGGAATGGGCCAGCGGTCAATGGCCGGACCCATGATGGCCAAAGTGCCGAGGATCATGAGCCGCTTGTGGGAGGCGGCTGTGCGGCGCACGAGCAAGGCCCAGGCGGTAAGCACAACGAAGAGAGCCAGGTTCTCCAAATCGCCCACAAGCAGAAGCTCTGGAGGAATATCCGTGCCGTTGCGGCGGATGGAGTCAAACAGGGTAAGTACGCCGACCACGACCATGAGCGGAGGGAGAATGACGCCGCCGATCCCTAACGTCATATGCCATTTCAGTCTGCCTGCGGCCGCCAACGAGGTCTGGATGACCAAGAAAAAGATCCACGAGACGAACAGCGCGCCATGGATATGCACCAGCGTATTAGGCAGCTTGGCGCGCAACATGCCCGCGAAAAAGTAGGTCCGCCCGAAGCCAAGAACGACGACTCCGAGAATGAGTACCGCCATTGCGGGGAAAAAAATGTCGTCGCCGCGCAATCGTTGCCGCGACAGTACAGCCGTGGCCATAATTTATCTGCCCTCCTCGCGCTCGCACGCAGCGAAGGACCTGATGGCGAAGAACATAACATGGATTTAACGAGGGCACACGAAAACCCGCCGGGCCCGTCCCGGCAGCGGCCGTCAACGCCCCGTAAGTCGCATGGAAGCTGATCCCCTCTTGTTTTTCCTTGACAGTAAGTTAAAATTGATGTACATTATTATGCGAGTAATACTGTGAGTCGTTCTTAGAACGCCAACGCCTCTTCGGTTGGCGTTTTGGCTTTTTCAGGCTAACTTGAAGTCTAAGTCATTTGTTATGAATACTTACAAGATCTGCACAATTCCAGTGCAATTTCGACCATCTAAGCTCTTTAGAATGAACACTTCCGAATCTGTATCAAAACAAACGACTTTATCTTCCTTTAGAATGAACACTTATGCAAAAAGAGGGAGGAGGTATCCGACTGTTGTTAACCAAACTTCACGCGAACGAATTCCAGAATCTTAGGAGCGTACGCGAGGAACTTGCTTCTCGCAAACAATCAGAATCGTGCCAACCCGCGGCTTTTGACCTATAATCAGCGAGGTATGAAATTTGAAGACTACAAGATAATTCTCTATCGGCAGGAAAATGGGTCCTGGGTGGCCGAAATTCCGGCCCTTCCTGCGTGCTACGCGCTAATGAAAACGCGCGAGGAGGCTCTCGCAGAGCTGGCCAACGTCTTCAGCATGGTCGAGGACGAATACAAAAAAAAAGGCCAGGAACTTCCGGCTGATTCCACTGAGATAGTTCATGCCTAGTGCTACGGCACGCGAGTTTCAGCGTGTCGCCCGCATCTTAGGATTCGTACTCAAAAGCCAAAAGGGCAGTGACGGGAGATGGAATCATCCGGACGGGCGAGTCACGACAATCCACCGTCCATGGTGGAGAAGAAATCGGACAGACTTTATTCAATCAAATTCTCGGGCAATTAGGCGTTACGCTGGACGAATTTCAGAAACTCCGCTAACAGCAAAAGAGGTTTGCTAAGATTACGCAATCCATGACCGTCCAACGCGAACAACTCGAAGCCGACGTCCTGATCGTCGGCGCAGGCCCCGCCGGCCTCTCCTGCGCCCTGCATCTCGCCAATCTCATCAAAAAACACAACGACTCCGGCGCCAAGCCTCCCCTCTCCGCGGAAAATATCTACGTCCTCGAAAAGGGCCGCGAAATCGGCGCGCACCAGCTCTCCGGCGCGATCATGAATCCCAAAGCTCTCGCCGAGCTCGTCCCCGATTTTGAAAAATCCGCTCCCCTCGACACGCCCGTCACCGATTCCGCCGCTCTTCTCTTCACCAAAAATTCCTCCTTCCGCTTTCCCATCACTCCGCCGCCCTTCCAAAATAAAGGCAACTACGTCGTCTCTCTCAACAAAATCACCAAGTGGCTGGGCGGCCTCGTCGAAGCCGCCGGCGTCAACGTCTTCAAGGAATTTGGCGGCGCCGAACTAATCTACGAAGGCGAAGGCGTCGCCGGCGTCATCACCGAAGACAAAGGTCTCGACAAAAACGGCAAGCCCAAGTCCAACTTCACTCCTGGCTACGAACTCCGCTCCAAAGTCACCGTCCTCGCCGAAGGCTCTCGCGGCTCGCTCACGAAAAATCTCGTCGCCACAAAAAAACTAGATAACATCAATCCGCAATCCTATGGCATCGGCATCAAGGAACTCTGGGACATCACACCGAATCGCATTCAACCAGGCTACGTCGCCCACACGCTAGGCTGGCCCGTACCCACCAGCATGTATGGCGGCGGCTGGATTTACGGCCTGTCTGGCAATCGCCTCTCGATCGGCCTGGTCATCGCTCTCGAATACGCCGATCCCCAATTCGATCCGCACGCCGCGTTTCAAACCTGGAAGACGCACCCGTTCCTCAAAAAAATTCTTGAAGGCGGCAAACTTGTCCGCTACGGCGCAAAATCCCTCCCCTACGGCGGCTGGTACGCCATGCCCCGAAATTACCTCGATGGCGCTCTCATCATCGGCGACTCCGGCAGCTTCCTCGATTCGCAGCGCCTCAAAGGCATCCACATGGCCATGAAGAGCGGCATGCTCGCCGCCGAAACCATCTTCGAGTCCCTGAAAACTGGCGACGCCTCCGCAAAAACCTTCAGCGCCTTCCAGCAAAAAATCGAGCGAAGCTACATTAAAAAAGAACTCTGGCAAGTCCGCAATTTCCATCAATCTTTCCAACACGGCATGTTCGCCGGCTTCTTTCACACCGCCTTCCAGCAAATCACCGGTGGCCGCGGCTTGATTGATCCCATGCACGCCCACGAAGGCTACAAAGCCTACAAAAAAATCAACGGCCGCCCCGCCCCCGAGCGCTTCAAAGGCGATGGCAAACTCACTTTCGATCGCCTCACCGACGTCTATCACTCCGGCACGCGCCATGAAGAAGACCAGCCCTGCCATCTCCACGTCGCCGACACAAATATCTGTGGCACAAAATGCGTCGAAGAATACGGCAATCCCTGTCAGTATTTTTGTCCCGCGGCTGTCTACGAAATGGCAAAGGATGCAAGCGGCTCGCTGAAGCTAAAAATAAACGCCGCCAATTGCGTCCACTGCAAAACCTGCGATATCGCCGATCCCTACCAGATTATCGATTGGGTCGTCCCCGAAGGAGGCGGCGGCCCCAACTACGAAGGCATGTGACATTCCCGCGAAGGAATGTCATCCCGAGGAGCGATGTGAAGAAGGATCTCTCCTACGGAAGTAATCCAAACACGGTGATCTCACTCTGCGTCCCAACATACACTTTTCCGTTTGCCACCGTCGGCACGCAGAATTTCACCGCGTTCCCGGCCGCATTCGCAGCTCCGCTCGCAGTATCGCTACGAAAAAGCTGCGTGCCCAGGTTTGTGGCGTCGTACGCGTAAAGCACCGCGGGCCCGTTTGTGCCCGAAGCGTTCGCTGCCGTTGTACTGTTTGTATCCAGTGCCCATACGATCCCTGTCCCGCTTGTTGTTCCCGCTGACGAGACGGAGGGCGTAGCTCCCGGAAAGCCAAACGAATGCGACGATTGCGATGTGGCTGTTGTATTCAGCAAACTCGTGCTCGTGCTGAGCGCAAAGGCCCGTAAATTTTGCGCCACCCCGCCGACATAAACCGTGTTCTGCCAAAATGCCGGCGTCGCGAAAATCCCACCTCCCAGCGAAAACTGCTGCACCACGGCATCGCTGCCGGAGTTGAACTTTCCCATGTTGTCCCGGTTGACCACGTATACCTGGCCCAGGAAATTCGTGCCTTTCCCTCCTCCGATTAGCACGTGCGGCACGCTCGATGATGGCAAATCCACCAGAATCACGGCTCCCCCCGATCCGAGATCGAGGTCCATAGAATCCAGCGTCCCCTCTGCCGCCGGGGTAAACCAATCTTGGACCGCCAATGCGCTGTTCAGTTTCAGAAAGCTGTCGCCGTAATCACCGTTCGTGCTGTCGTAATCGCCGTTTCCCGTAAGCACGTAAATGTTGTTGCTGGCGTCGAACGCCGGCGCCCCTCCGGCCATCCAGATTCCGCTCTCTCGCCCGTTCGGCGAATCGTTAAAAAGAACCGGCGCCTGCGAAATGTTGGAAGCGTTGAATCTCATGATCCAGCCGTGATACGGCTGCACGTCACCGTGCGAAGCCCAAGCGATATACACGAATCCATTCGCGAGTGCGAGACCAGCACGTTGATTTTCACGCAAAGGGCAGAAAGCAATATTCCCCGGCGAGCTCGAGCATCCCACGCTTGCATCGCCCGTATCGCCGCTGCCGCTCACTGTTAGAGCGGTTGTTAGATCCATGGGGCCGCTGAATTTTTCCGTTCCATCGATCAGGCTCAGCGCGTGCAATCGCTGGTGATAATTCGACCCTTCTTTTGTTTTTGCGACCACGTACAGGGTTTGCGTCCCCGCATCGATCACCGGCGTTCCCGTAATCCCGATCGTTGTGTTGATGTCAGATGCCTCCCCTGTGTCGCTGGGAGCAACTGGTGTGACTCCCGTGCCCAGAAAGCTCTTCTTCCACAATGGCACGCACGGCTTAGCGTCGGCGTCAAATGCATACACACTGTCGTTCTGCGTCGCCGCGAAAATGACGTTGTGATGTCCTCCACCAATCGCCAGATTCGCCACCCACAATGGCTGCGCGTACACCTCTCCATCCACCGCGCAGGAAAAGAGTTTGCCGAATGCGGAACTGTTTACGTTCGATGTCGTGAGCGCGTACTCCTTTGTATTCGTGCCGTCCCGCGAGAGATTGTTGTGATACGTCGTGACTCCGCTTAGATCCGTTACGCCGATTGCTGCTGACGCCGATTTTGTTGTATCGGCGTTGCTTTTCGCGGTGACCGTGTATGAACCTGCCGAACTCGAAGTAAATGTCGCTGCTATCGCTGTTTGCCCCGAGAGTGTTCCCCCGGTCGTGCTCCACGTCACGCCCGCCGCTCCCTCGTCGTTCGTGACCGTCGCCGTGAACGCCACCGTCTGCGACATCGTAATCCCGCCCCGTCGCGGCGTGATCGTCACGCTGATATTCCCAGGAGGCGGCGGTGGCGGTGTGACCGACGAACCTCCTCCGCATCCGCACACCGCCAACGTGCACCAGATGGCGATTAGCGTAAGCCCGCGACGTCGGCGCGCAGTTCCGCTTGTGATGCTCTTCATTCAGGGCTCCCGTGAAACTTAGCCACTTGAGAATTTGCGAGAGGTCGCCGATGGGAACAGAAGGGCGCCATCTTCATTCTAAAAACCTATCACGATTGTCTGGCTGCGGGAATGTTACCAAGGGCCATTCCCGAAACTGTACGTCCGGCCGGCTTATCCCTCTGGCTGGACCGCCTAGTGATCCATTGCTACCCCGCCAATTACCCGCTTCACGACCACAACCGCCTGAAAAACGATCGTACCCGCTCCATCACCGAGCCCCGCGTCGGCGCCGCGTCCACCTTCTTTGGTGTCGCTGCAATCGGCGGAGGCGGCGTCACCGCCTTCGCGACCGGCTCCTCCTCTACGCTCCCGTGAAAAATCAAAGTTGGCCGCACCCGCACTCGCCTCACAATCGCCATCAACTGTGGGTTCGGCGCCGGCTGCACTCGCGCCTTCGCGTCAAATGTCAGCGGTGGCATGTCCACCTGATAGATCGGTTCCTCTTTTTTTTCCGCTCTACTCGTGGCAGTGTTGGCCTCGCCGCTTAAGACTTGCCCCTTCTCGGTGGTCTCCTCCTGCGTGTTCGTCGAGCCCCGTGCAGATGGTTGCTCGCCGCCGCTAATTCGCGGCATCGGCGCAGCTTTCGCGACCTGCAATTCACAGTTGCAGTGCCCAGCTCCGCTCCCCATTGCGTCGATCTGCCCGTTTACCAGCGTCACGTCCTCGCCCTGCGGCACCATCACGCTTTGTCCGCTCAACTGTTGCTCCACGCGTATCGCTCCGCGGTACGTTCGAATGCACATCAAACCAGGGTTCTCGAATCCGACAAGGATCTCTCTCGGGTCATCTCCAATCGCTACCGTCTGCGCCTGAATCTGAGCCGTATAAAAGGTTAAAGCGGGCGTCTGCAACACCCGCGCATGGATCGTTCCGCTCTCCAGCGCCACTGTCAGTGCTCCGCCCGCTTTCAGCACCGAAAAATGTGCCGGCCCGCAAATCGAAATCTGCCCGCCTTCCACGAGGCTGATCCGCGCTTGCCCCGATTTCACGCGCACGTCGCTTCCGCTCCGCAGGATTGTTTTTACCTGCCCCCCAACCACATCCACGCTCATGGGCCCCGTGACGTTAATGTCTTCGCCTTCGATCACGCCGACCGCGTCGCCACTCGGCTGGTCCGGCACTCCCGCAACCGCAACAAAAGTCGCCGCAAGGACCAAAGCACAAACCGTGCCCAACAGCCGCACCCTCCAGCGGACTTCACGTTCATGCATTCGAAATGGCACTCTTAATTCGTCTCCGGCAAGTCTGGCACCAGACTCTCGCCTATACTATACGTCACGCGCCCTCTTCGCAGCCGCATCCAGAGGCGCATACAACCACCGTGTCCACACATGACACAACTCCGGCCGCGCTCCCCGATCCTGCCCAGGATCCCGCCGAAAAAATGGCTCCTGAATCCACTTCGGAACCAGTGAGCACGCATTACGACACCCGTCTCCCCGAGCTCCCTTGGTCCCGCCGGATTCAAATCCCTTTCATCGCTGCCGCGGTCTACACAGTGATTTGCCTTCTTGGGCCCACTCTGCGCTTTGAAGTCCTCGGCTGGCAAAACGCCGAGCGCGTCCACGCCAGCGGCAAGCGCTGCATTTGGGCCTTCTGGCACCGCATCATCATCCCGATTGTCTGGTGGCACCGCAATCACGGCGTCGTGGTCATGAACACCACGGCCTTCGACGGCCAGTGGACTCGCAAAGTCATCGAATGGCTTGGATTCGGCACTGCTCAGGGAAGTTCTTCACGAGGCGGTCTGCGCGGTTTGGCGGTCATGGCTCGCCGTCTCGCCGAAGGCGTCGATTGCGCCTTCACGATTGATGGCCCTCGCGGCCCTCGTTACGTCGCGAAACCCGGCCCCGTCATGCTCGCCCGCAAAACCGGTTGCCCCGTACTCGTCTTCCACATCGGTGTCGATCGCGGTAAGACCTTCGAGAAAACCTGGGATCACTTCCTGCTGCCCGCTCCATTTGCGCGCGCCGTCATTCTTTTCGCGCCTCCCATTTACGTCCCGCCCGATGCCAACGCCGATCTCCTCGAATCCAGGCACGCCGAAATGCAGCGCGAGCTCGAGCGTGTCCGCGACATTGCCGAATCCTGGTTTTCTCTTAGCGAATCAGACCGTCAGAATTTCCGCGCCGAATTTTCGAGGTAGTAGGACACACACACTTGGAGCACACACTCTTGTCGGTCATCTTCCTTGGAGTAGCTCTTTCACCGGAGCGTTCGTCATATTCCGTGCGGAGTTGGTCAGTGGTCACTCAATTCCCTGAACGCTCGCCCAGCTTCACCGGCAACTCCATTTTCTTCCCGCCCCGGTAGAGTGCCACTTTCACCGTATCGCCCGGCCGGTGCCTGTTCAGAACCAGATTCATGTCCGATTGATTGGCAATTGGCTGTCCATCAATCGCCACAATCACGTCGCCGCCAATCGTGATTTGCTGCATCCCCGCCAATGCTTGCTGGTTTCCCCCGTGCAATCCGGCCTCTGCTGCGGGCCCGCCTCGCGTCACTGCTTCGACCAGCAGTCCCTCTTGCACCGGCAAGTCCAGCGCCTGCGATAACCACCCGCCCACAGAAAGTGTCTGCACACCGAGAAACGCCTCCCGCACCCGCCCCTCTGTAATCAAATCATGTTCAATTCTTTTTGCTGTATTGATTGGAATCGCAAACCCGATTCCCGCCGTTGTTCCGCTTGGCGTATAAATCGCGGAATTGATTCCGATCACCTCGCCATGCGAGTTGAGCAGCGGGCCGCCCGAATTTCCACGGTTGATGGCCGCGTCCGTCTGAATGGCCTCATCAATGAATGTCGATTGGCTGGTCTGCACCGTCCGCCCAAGGGCGCTCACCACTCCCGTCGTCAGCGTGCTCTGAAATCCAAAAGGATTTCCGATCGCCAGCACTTTCTGTCCCACTTGCAGTTTCGACGAATCCCCCAGCTCCAGCGCGACCAGCGCTTTTCCCTTTGGCTCGACTTTTATCAGCGCTACATCATTGCGCTGGTCCGCGCCGATAAATTTCGCCGCATAGTGTGATTGGTCGCCGAGCACAACTTCAATCGATTGCGCGTCCTGCACCACGTGAAAATTCGTCAAAATGTACCCGCGCGGATCGACCACAAAACCTGACCCGGCTCCTTCCACAGGCACAGGGTCCATGAAAAAATCGTATTCCGTCGCCTTCGTCAAAATATTCGCCACCGCTGGCGCCACCGCCCGATACACCCGCACATTAATGGACTCATCATCCGTAAGTCCGGCGTCTCGTGCGGAGACATTTGTCAGTCCTGCCGTTGTGGCGATTGGCAGTGCTTCTACCTTCCTCGGTTGTCGTTGGCCCCACCGTCCTCCAGCCCAATACGCCGCGGAAATCAGCACCACCGCCACAATCGCCAATCGCACCACGTTCGCTCTTTTTCCCACACTCATAGTCCCAATCCTTCCCGACCGCATCTAAATTCGAAGATATCACATGAAATTTCAGTAGTGGCGGGTCTTTAGGCCCGCGCTTTTCCAATCTTTTCTTTTCCCGTCTTTCCTCTACTCTCCTCTTAGACGCTTCCCACCGCTCCTTGCCTCAATTTCCCCGCCAATTCCTGCACCAGCCTGCGCGTCCCCGCCAACGTCCCCGAACAATCGATCCTCTCCGTGGCATATCGCATTTTTTCCTCCACTGGCATCTGCGCCGCAATCCTCCGCCGCGCCTCTTCCTCTCTCATTCCACGCGCCAGCAGTCTCTCCAGTTGCTGCTCCGGCCTGCACCATGCCACCACCAATCCATCCAGCCTGTTCTGATACCCCGCCTCCACTAGCAGCGCCGCTTCCACAAAGACCGCGTCCCGCACGCCGCTTTTTTCCCACTCCTCGAATTGCCGCACCATCTCTGCTTCCACCCGCGGGTGCAAGATGGCATTCAGCTTCTTTAATTTACCTTTGTCCGCAAACACCAGAGCCCCCAATTTGCTCCGGTCGATCCGCCCGTCCGCCCCCAAAATTTCTGTCCCAAAATGCTTCACTATCTCCTCATAAGCCGCCTGCCCCGGCTCGCTCAATGTATGTGCCAATCTGTCCGCATCCAGTACATGAAATCCCATCTCCCGCAACATCCCCGCCACGGCGGTTTTGCCGCTAGCGATGCCCCCGGTAAGTCCGAGTCGCAGCATTCTCTGTTTTAGCGCGCCCCAGCGCTGGATGGTCCGCCCGCCGAAATCGTCCGTGGAATCGACTTCGCTCGCCGCATCCGCGCCGCCTTCACGGTATTGCTCATCAGCATCGTAATCGTCATCGGGCCAACGCCGCCCGGCACCGGCGTCAAAGCCCCTGCCACGTTCACCGCGTCCGGATGCACATCTCCCACAAGCGCATTTCCCTTCGCCCGGAATTTTTCCAGACGGGCAGGGAAGTTTCTGAACAATTTTTCCGCTTCCGCCTCGTCCGTCACGCGATTCGTTCCCACGTCGATTACCGCCGTTCCCGGCTTGATCCAATCCGCTTGCACAAATCCTGCTTTCCCCATCGCGGCCACTATGATGTCCGCGCGCCGGACCACGTCCGGCAAATCCCGCGTCTTCGAATGGCAAATCGTCACCGTCGCGTTCGCGTGCATCAAGAGCAGGGCCATCGGCTTGCCCACGATGTCGCTCCGCCCAAGCACCACGGCGTTTGCTCCCTCGATTGGAATTTCGTTGCGCCGCAAAATCTCCATGCAGCCCGCCGGCGTGCACGCTACCAGGCCTGGCCGACCGCTCACCAATTTCCCTAAATTCACCGGATGAAATCCATCCACGTCTTTCGCCGGATCGACCGCCTCGAGCACGCGTTTCGTATCCACCTGCGCCGGCAACGGAAGTTGGATCAAGATTCCATCCGTGTCGTTATCCTTGTTCAAATCCTCCACAATCGCCAGCATCCCCATCGTGCTGATGTTCGCGTCCGGCGTTAAAAGCCCGCTCCCCATCCCCAATTGCTCGCACGCCGCAATCTTGCTTTTCACATAGAGCTGCGACGCCGGGTTTTCTCCCACCAGCACTGCCGCCAGCCCCGGCCGTATCCCCGCCGACTCCAGGATCGCCACCTCATCCTTCAACTCCGCAAACATCTCATCGCGGATCTTCGTACCATCCAGTATCCGTGCCGTCATTCTTTGCTCACCTTCTTTGCCGTTGTATTGGCAGGCCATTAAGTCGGCGCAGTGCAGGTACCGGGCTTTAGCCCGGCGAAGTCTTTCTTCACCGCCAAAGAACAAATTGTCCCCCACTTCTCCCGCTCTGGCAAACAGGCCTTCTCACATATAATCTCCCCATGTCCTCCGGCCCGACTGCCGCCGCTCCGCAGCACCCCCACCTGAGCATCCAGTGCGTCAACATCTTCGTCCGCAACCACGACCGCAGCATTCGCTTCTTCGTGGACCAGCTCGGCTTCCATCTCGCCTACGACGCCAAACTCCAGTCCGGCGAACGTCTCGTCGCCGTCGCGCCTCCCGACGGTTCCACCGTTCTCGCGCTTATCGTCCCTAAGCCCAAATCTCCCGAATACAAACTCATCGGCCGCTCTACAAACATCGTGCTCATCACCGAAGACGTTCTCGGCAAATTTCAGGAATGGTCCCGGCGGGGTGTCCGCTTTCATTCCACGCCGCGTCTCAAGCGCCTCAAGTACGATTTTGACCCGCGCCCACCTCAACCCCAAACCGATTCCCAAATTCTCGGCACCGAGCCTTCGGTTTGGGGGAGCGCCATCGCCCGCTTCCGCGACATTGACGGAAACATATTCATTCTAGTCAGCTTTGACGAAGTCACCCATGCCCTCGAAGCGAAACGCCGCGCCGCTGCGGCAAAGCTCGAAGCTGATCGCCGCGCCGCCCAGGAACTCGAAATCGCCAACGAAGTGCAGTGCCGTTTTTTCCCGCAATGGCGCCCGCCGATCCACAAACTCGACTATGCGGGCCACTGCTATCCTGCCCGCGCCGTCGGCGGCGACTATTACGATTTTCTCGATCTCGGCCCGGACCGTTTTGGCCTAGTCATCGGCGACGTTTCCGGGAAGGGAATTGCCGCCGCGCTGCTTATGGCCAATCTCCAAGCCCATCTTCGCGGTCAATGCTCCACTTTTCTCGACGAGCCGCAGCGCCTCCTGCAATCCGTAAATCTCCTTTTTTCCCAGAACACGCCTGACGGCGCCTTCGCGACTCTTTTCTTTGCCGATTACCATTGCCCCACGGGCCGCCTGCGCTACGTCAATTGCGGCCATCTGCCTGCACTCATCCTCCGCAGCGACGATTCTCTCGACCGCCTTGAATCCACCGCCACTGTCCTCGGCATTTTCAAAAAATGGGAATGCGAAATCGACGAGCGCACACTCTGCCCGGGCGACACGCTCGCACTTTACACCGACGGCATCACTGAAGCTTTCAACGAAGCCCACGACGAATTCGGCGAAACCCGCCTCATCGAATCACTCCGCCGCCATCGCTCCCAGCCGTCACAATCCATGCTCGAAAGTGTAGTCGCCGACGTCCGCCAATTCTCCCCACGCGAGCAGCACGACGATCTCACTCTCATCGTCGCCAAATCCGCCGCTGTTTAATTTCTCAGCGAAGGGCCACGCAGGATCAAGAATCAATATTGAATACGTACCTCGCGCTCGTGGTAGGAAATTCCCCATGCCTGCAACCGCGCGACAAGTTCGGGCGGCACGCCTGCATCGCGGAACTGCTTTGCCGCCTCCCACACTTTCCCTCCGGTAATCTCTCCATACGAGCGAGGGGCAACGTACGCGCGCCGCGACGAACCCATCGGCAAATACCTCTCAATCGGGTATTGCAGGTTCTTCTCCATCCATGCGCCGAGCAGCGACGTGGTTAGCGCCCGATGAACTTCCATCGGTAGCGGTTTGAAGATTGGTTCCCAAACCGGGCTGACCAAGATGCGCGGATCGATATTCTGGTCCGGCCGCCAGCCTTTGTTGAAGTCCTCCGGGCCGATGCGGGAATCGCTGGATTGCAGCGCTTTGATGACGGCAACAAGGAGCCGCGCCGGTTCCGGTTGATGCGTTTGCTGGTAAAGATCGTGGAATCGGCCGACCACATAGACCCAATCCACGGGCTCGCGATCCCGGTGTTGGTGATTGCCGCTGTTCAGGATGATTTGCAACTCATACCAGGACGCTGAGAAGTATTCGTTGTTCAGGGCGCTGCCGCCGACTCCCGTCGCTCCGTCCGGTATCTGCGTGGAAGATGGAGCGGTCTCTTGCGGAATGGTATTCAACCACGAGCGGACATCTGCCGCGGGCCCGGAAAAATCGCGACCGCGTCCTTGCAGTCCAAATTCCTGCGTCATTTCCCAGGTTTTCATCAACTGCCACAACTGGGTCGAATAAACCTTATCGTTCAATGCCGCGGCCCGCGCCTGCTTCCCTTCGACATACGGTTTCAGGAACACGCGCCGGGCCTGAGCCCATTGGGAGAAAGCTTCCGCGATGAGGCGAACGTCATGATCCGCGTTTCCCGCCGCCAAAAGGCTGCGGAGCCGCATTCGCCCGCCAATTTTGCTCTTGCTCCCGGGCTTCGCCTCGCCGTCGTACAGCGCGGCAAATTCGCTCTGCTCGAAAGCTGGTCCCCACGCATCTTCGGGATGGATGCGCGGCAGCCATTCGCTCCAATCCGGCAACTGCAACGCAATCGGAATTTCGCGCGCATTCAGATTTCCGTCGGGACGAAATATTTCCGCGGTGATCTGCTTCGCGAGGTCAGCGAGGTTGAAAACACTTCCAGGTTGATTTGAGGCTGCTCCGTCCGAGCGCGTACTCCGCTGGTTCAATAGGTACGGCAGCGCGTCAGTATCTTTTTCAAGCACCCACTTAAGTCCCGCGCCGGCGGCCCAATTCGAGATCGGTTGCTCGTCCAGTCCCGGCCCCGGCTGGTACGGAGGGTTCCACGGACGGCCAGGGCTGGGATACGGCAAGCTGCGGATGTAGCTCGCGATTTGCTCGCCCTGCAATTTGGAGAGCCCGTGGAACCGCGATCGATCGATGATACTTTCGTTCGAAAAATTGAAATATTTCAAATCGCGCCCATCTTGCGCATGGCAGTTCGCGCAGTGCGCGCGAATCCTTGGACTATTTGGAAGGCTGCTCGCCTCCAGTGAAGCCTTGTGCCAAAGCGCCCGCCCCGCATCGACCGAAGCCGCATCGGCTAATGGCGGTTTCCAGTTTCGCGGATCGTCTTCCGCAAAATCTTCGGGCGGCAGAATCTTCGTTCCTTCGGACGTCAGGAAATTCCACGCAAGTACGCGATACGCGCTGATGAACCCGTCGGACCGGTTGAACCGGAACCGAATCGTGTTCGCGCCGCCGGTAACCGTGCCTTTCACTAAGGGAAGCATCATCCGCAGCGTGGAAAAGCCTCCCCCAATCCCGCCAAAGCTCTTGCCCGGTTCAGCGATGGTTACAGTGATGTTGTCGAGGGGTAACCATGCGCTTGTGTTGACTTGCACGCTCGCTTGATCCTGATACCGCAGCCCGTGGACTTCCAACCATAGCGCTTGCGCCGACTCGGCCTGTTCCGCCTGCAGTTCGACAGTCCTGCTCACCGTCGCTCCGTCCACTCCCAGCACCTCGATCGGCAAAATGATCCGCTCCGGAGCCGGCTCACCGAATCCCTTGAAAACCATCGCTCCAGCCACCATTACCGCCACGAACAGGCAGAGCCATCTTGATGCTGGTGGCTTCTCACGCATCCGCCCGCCATCTTGCTGCTCACTTTGGTCGGCCCGCTGCTTAATACGATCCGTCATAAACTCGATTCTCGCATAGTACCAGTTTCGGTCTCATTTCGAAGACACCGGGGGTTGAAACTGCTCTGAGACGGACTGTTCTGCAAAGTAGAGTGTGGCAAAGAGCCGTTCCTTTTCCGTGGTCTCCCCTGCCGCTCCGGGCTTTGATTGGAATATCATGGATATGAGGAGGTTGGACCGGTGAGTACGAAGTCCATGAAGGGCAGTTCGAGTGTGTCAATTAAACAAGGAGGATTCATGCGGGCCTCACTCAAGACAGCAATTGCAAGTCTCCTTCTCGGCGCAATGCTCAGTTTCATTGCCGGATGTTCCAAACATCCAAGCGACGCAACGATTGCGCAGGACGTTCAAAGTAAAGTCGCGGCGGACCCCGAGACGAAGGACTCCACTGTCAGCGTGACCGCCAAAGGCGGTAAGGTCACGCTAAAAGGCACGGCCAGAAGCGCTGCTGCACAACAGAAAATGGAACAGCTCGCCCGCCAGGAGCCAGGAATCTCTGGTGTCGACAATCAAACCGTAGTTCCGCCGCCGATTGTCGTGCCTGCCGGGACTTCGCTGATAGTCACCGTGGACCAAGCTCTGAGTTCCAAGACCAGCCAGTCTGGCCAAACCTTTTTGGCTACCGTGGCGCAACCCGTGACCGTGGACGGAGAGCTCGCCATACCCAAGGGAGCCAGTGTCACCGGCACTGTGCTGCGGGCCAAGGAGAAAGGCAAGATAAAGGGAGAGGGCGAGCTAGCCCTGGGGTTGGATAGCGTCACCCTACACGGAAAAAACTACACGCTCCACACGGAATCGCTGGATAGCACCGTCAAGGGAAAAGGTAAGCGGACCGCCGTCACCACGGGCGGCGGCGCCGCCGGCGGTGCGCTGATTGGAGGCTTAGCCGGCGGCGGGAAAGGCGCGGGCATTGGCGCGCTTGTGGGGGCCGCCGGCGGTTTGCTCGGGGGCGCATTCACCGGAAACAAGCAGATCGAGATCCCGGCTGAGTCGGCGCTCACCTTTACTCTCTCTGACTCGCTGACCCTTCCCCCTCGCATGAAATAATGCGATTCTTGCGCCGGGGACGGAGTGTTTGCTCACATGCTCCATGCCGTCATCGGGCATGCGCGGAACGGAGACGATTTTAAATCCGTGCAGCCAGTGAAGCGATTCCTCTTTTCGGCGCCTGAATGGATACCGGCCGAATAATCTTAAATGCCTTCATAGCGCGGCCGCGGTCCGTGCTCAGGCCGCGCGCGCTAGGCTGCCGCGCGTCAGCAGAAGCACGGCCAGGAACCCTCCGGCAAGAATATCGAATGCCAGGCAGAAACCGGGCCACCACACCGGGACAGCCGGATTTTCAACAAACATGTGATGGAAAAAATCAAGAACACCGTGTCCGGCGAGAGCAACGACAACCAACCAGAGATTTTTCTTGAACCCCGCCACCGCAGCTACCAGAAACAAACCTGCCAGGAGGGACTCGGCCGTCACCGCATGCGAGGAGCGCGCGATAACGGCAAACAGCAAGTAGTACGTAGCGATTACGATCAGCATTGTCGGATATAAAACACGCTCGCGGTCAAATCCAGTCAGCCTGGCGAAGACGCACGTTCCCGTCCCCAAGACTACTCCGATCAGATATTCCATGGCTTTACCTCCAGACGAAGTGCCGGACTGTTGAAAGAATACATCCGGCCGTCTCTTCTGCCCCGCCAATGGCGAAACCTTCTGAAGGATCCACACGCTTGAATGAGCAGGATTCAACCTCATCCGCCCTCGATTTATGCCCCACTTCCGCCCCATGATGGGGTTCCTCTTCGTCGCTCAATCGAAAAACCAGGCGAGACTGTGTGGCGAGAAGCGCACGACTCCCTTGCCTTTGCCCCGAAAGTTTTCCACAGTGGGTTCGAATCGCTACCCCCTCACATCTCGATCAATCGTAGGTAATTATAAGTAATTCGGAAACTCTCGCCGCCGAACTCCTTGAGAATGCGGGCGATCTCGCCGCCCCCGGTAACGTCGACGCCCTTCTCGGCAACGTCGCCAAACTCTTTGCCCGTAAGCAAATCCATCGTAGGGACGCTGTCGCCTTCGGCTATCTTTCACAGTTGCTGCTTTGCCGCCTCTCGGGAATCGAAAAGAAGCTCGAAGCGCAGCGCGGCGCTCTTGCCATCGAAGAAGTCAATCAAAGCATCGGCGAAATGCAAGACCGCTTCCTCGTCAGGCGTGGCGCGGCGAAAGCCGAAGCGGCTACTCGCAATTTTTGGAGCAATTTGTCCTCTGCACCAAGTAGCTCATCCGCTCCGGGTGCTGCATTTTCGCCGTCGAACGCCCCAACTACACCCGAAACCGCCAACCCAAATCCCCAGCACGGCTATGCAAGCGTTCGCACCTGATTGCGTTCCAGCGCATCGAATAGTCACACCGGTTCGCGTGCACGGAAAAAAAGGAAGGATGACATGAGCCTCTTCGGAGATTTAGGAACGCGGAAGGAACTGGAAAACAAGGCCAAGGCCGAAGGCCGCTTGCCTCCGGGCCAGTCGCTCACTCTCAAGTGGCCCGTGCTACATTACGGCAGCATCCCGCATTTCAATCCGGCCCGATGGGACTTCCAGATTTCAGGCGAACTCGAAGAGCCCAAGCGCCTGACCTGGAACGAGTTTCGCGCTTTGCCGCAAACCGAAACCATGTCGGATTTCCACTGCGTCACGCGCTGGAGCCGCCTCGACAATCGCTGGAAAGGAGTCCTTTTCACAGACGTTTTGAAACTCGTCAAGCCAAAGCCTGCGGCGCAGTTTGCTTCCATCCTTGCCGAAGAGGGCTACACCGCGAACGTGCCGCTCGAAGATTTAATACGTCCGAATGTTCTGTTCGCCTTCGAGCACGATGGCGAACCGCTCACCGCGGAGCACGGCGGCCCGCTTCGGCTAATTGTTCCCCACCTCTACGCCTGGAAAAGCGTCAAGTGGGTACGTGGTTTCTCGCTTCTCGATCACGACCGCCTCGGCTTCTGGGAGCGCAACGGCTATCACGCCTACGGGGACCCGTGGAAAGAGCAGCGCTACTCAGGAAGCTAGCAATGAGAGATTTCGCTGGGTTCGATCAAACGGAGAAACACTCGTTTTACTGCTCAAGGAATCGCGATTCAGGAGAAGCGCGACCGCCGTCTCCAAAAAATCAGCGCCATCGAAATAGTTTCAGCGCCACCACAAAACAGACGAGCAGCCATGCCGCCAGCACGGCCATCTGCGGCGCTACATTCGCCAGATTCGCGCCCTGCAGCATGTTCGCGCGCAGCGCGTCAATCGCCGCAGTCAGAGGAAGCGCTTTGATGATAGGCTGCACGATATCCGGAAATCGCTGCGCCGAGAAAAATACTCCCGAAGCGATCCACATCGGCAGCATCACCGCGTTCATCAATCCGGAAGCCGCCTCAATCGTTTTCGCGCGAGACGCCAGCAGCAATCCCATCGCGCTGAACGTCAGCGAACCCAACAGGCACACGACCGCCAGGTTGAGCAAAGATCCATGCACCGGCACATGAAAAATCCACACGCCGAATCCCAGCACGATGCCCACCTCGAGCACCAGCATCAGGATGCGCGAGAACAAATACGACAGTAAAAAATATTGCTTGGGCATCGGCGTCGCCACGAGCCGTTTCAAAAGTTTCTTGCGCCGCGCGTCGACTACCGTGAATCCCATGCCCCAGATCGCGCTGCCCATCAGGTTCATTCCGATCAATCCGGGAATGAGGAAATCTATATACCGCGAACCCGGCTCGCGCATGAAATCGTCGCTGGTGTGCACCGGATCAACCCGCCCCGCGGCTTCCTGTACGGCCTGGTCCGCGAGCATCCGCGCCGTGCGGCCCTCCGGGTTGGTATCGTCGTAGCGATAAACGACGGCGCCATTCGCGCCGGGGACGGCGAGCAGCGCGACTTTGCCGGTCCGCAACGCCTCGGCGGCGGCGTTCGGATCGAGCTGCTGAACAGAAAGAAGTTTTTCACGCTCGAGAGATTTTGCAATCTGCGGCGCGGTTGTCGCGATTTTCAGAACTTCGGCCGGACGGTTGCGAAACGCGATACCCAGGCCTGCCGCGAGCAGAATAGGGAATGCGAAGATCCAGAAAAGTGCCTCTGGTTCGCGCATGGTTTCGAGGAAGCGCACGATCGTCAGTTGCACGAGCGCATGCTCGCCGAAAGCTTTTCCGCGCGGCGCTCTTCGCTCCGCGGCGCGTGCGCGAATATCGGGAATGGAACTGGTTTCACTCATCGCGCAAATGGCGTCCTGTCAGCGAGACGAAGACGTCCTCCAATGTTGCTGAATGCGTGCTCAGCTCGGTTAGCGGAATGTTCTGGCGGGCCAACTCCGCGAGCAGCGCGGGCACGGCAAGGTGCAGCTCTGTAACCTGCATCTCCACAGTTCCATTTTCGGAGCGAACGTCGCGAACACCTTCGATGCGGCGCAACGCGGGAAGATCGAGAGCGTGCGAATTGGCGCCAGCGGAAAACGCCACCAAGTGTTCCGCGCAGATGGACGCGATCAATTCGCGCGGCGTGCCGAGGGCGATTTGTTTGCCGTTATCCATGATGGCCACGCGCTCGCAGAGGCGCTGCGCTTCGTCCATGTAATGCGTCGTGAGAAGGATGGTGCGGCCGGAAGATTTGAATTGCTCGATGAGATCCCAAAGCTGCCTACGAGCTTGCGGGTCGAGGCCGGTCGTGGGCTCATCGAGAAAAAGAAAATCGGGATCGCCGACGAGAGCGCAGGCGAGCGCAAGGCGCTGCTTCTGTCCGCCGGAAAGATTGCCGACGCGCGAGTTCTTCTTTTCTTCAAGTCGCACGAGTGCGATGGCTTCGTCGGCGCCCGGGCCTTGCTCAAAAAAACTGCGGAACAAGCGCAGCGTTTCGTGAACGGTGAGCTTTTCCGAGAGTTGTGTATCTTGCAGTTGAATGCCAAGCCGTTGACGCAGTTGCTCGGAGTCGGTGCTCCAGTGCGATCCGAGAAGCTCGACTTCGCCGGAATCGGGAGCCGTCAGGCCTTCGCAGATCTCGACCGTCGTCGTTTTTCCCGCGCCATTGGGACCAAGGAGCCCAAAACATTCACCGGCGCGGACTTCAAGGTCGAGACCGTTGACGGCAACGACGTCCTGGTATGCCTTGCGAAGACCGCTGACGCACAAGGCCGGTTTGGAGGCGGAGGCGGGCATGGAGACAGTATCGCGTCCAGATACAAGACTTGCAAGATTCCAAATTCTTCCCGGAGGGAGATAGGCTAGCGTGCTTGTCCGCAAGGGCTGGATAGCCTTAAGTAGCTTGACAAGAAATGTGACGCGGCGCACATTCCCTTGAATGAAGTAGGGATTACCATACGGGTAGTCTCTTCCGGACGTAGTCGTGAGGCAGAGCAACAAACGACGCTATCGTTCGCGCGGCGACATATCGGATGGTCCGAGAATTTAGAGGAGGCAAGTAATGAGTGCTCCGTTGATCGGAATGGGCTTTCAACCCTTCGTGGTTCTACTGATCCTGAGCGCGATAGCCGCTGGGATTGTGCATTGGGGATTCCGCTACCGCTTGTTCCAGGGACTGGATGGGTTTATCGGGCAATGGATGATTGCGTGGATTGGGGCGTGGCTCGGCCCGGCAGTGCTTGGGCACTGGTTTGATTCCGCGATGGTCGCCCAAATCTACGTGATTCCAGCCTTTCTCGGAGGTTTGGCCGGGGCGCTAGGAGGCACGATCAACGCCAAAGTGATTGCCGGAATCGCAGGGCAGAAAACTTCGTAAGCCAATTCCTGGTCGAAGAGAACGGCGAGCGCGGATGACGGCTCGAATGCGAGTCTTGCCGGCGCGAGTGAAGCGGTGCGTCCTCTGAGAGCTTATCGCAGGGCTGCGCAACGAGTTAGCGGGACACCAGCGAGAATTGCGACTCAGGGAGTTTGGTTGCGACAAGCCGCGCTGGAGCGGGGGTTGGGAGTACGGAATGATATTCAGCCGAAACACCGAATCGAAAGATATAAAACCGTTGCTCGAGAAAGATTTACAGAGAAGTAGGGCGACGAGATTGTGCGAAATTGCCAGCTGGCTCTTCGCCGGCGAGGCAGCGCACGAGATGGTCACAACGCGGACTCATTTTGAGGCGAGCCCGAAAGCAGTTTGGCAGAACTTGATGTTCTTCGAAGAAATTCCCGGCGAGGCGCCGTTACTGCTTCGGACATTTCTGCCGCGTCCGGTGCGGACTGCAGGGGATAAGAGAAGCATGGGGTCAAACGTCCACTGCGAATACACGACAGGAGAGTTGACCAAGCGCATTACGCTGGTGGAAACGGCACGGTCTCTGCAGTTCGAAGTTTTAGGACAGAAGCTGGGAATAGAAAAATGCGTCGAGACGATGGGCGGTTCGTACCGGCTCCGGGCTTGCGTCGACGGGACGGAAGTGAAACTAACAACGAACTACAAGGCGACTCTGCGGCCACGTTTTTTTTGGCGCCGGTTGGAAGTGCTCCTGATCGGACAGCTTCACCGACATATTTTTAGCGGCCTGAGAGATGCGATTCGGAAAGAACATTCAGCGAGGAGTGTACCGGTTCCGGCCAGTCTTCCCGCGCAGCACGGCTCCGGAGGAGGTCTCGCGTGCACAGTTTCGCCATCGCCTTCCCGCCGTTAATCGTGATCCGGATCAGCATCGCGGCCGTGTGGATGTACGAGGGTTTGTGGTGCAAGATCCTGGGTGGGGTGAAATCGCAGGTTGACGTGGTGCAAGCAGTGCCGCGGATTGGTCCCCGGTTTGGGGTCGCGTTTCTGAAGACGCTCGGTCTTGCGGAAATCGCGGTTGCTCTATGGGTGATGTCGGGATTTGCTCCCGGCATTTGCGCGATCGCACAGACGGTTTTGCTCGTGACGCTGAACGCAAACGGTCTGCTCTGGGCGCGGCATATCATCCACGAGCCGGCTGGCATGGTTGTCAAGAACGTCGCTTTTCTCGTACTTGTGTGGGTGAGTGGAGCGCTACCGGGAGGCCGGGTGTGACGCCGGGAACGGCTTGGGAGGCGGGGCGGCTCGGTTCTTCGAAAGGGCCGCAGCGTTTGCTTTTTGGCCAGATGCATGAAGACGCCGAGATTGAGCTGTCGGCGTTTAAAGGCAAGGGGAGAGTGTTCTGTATTGCGTCGGCTGGTACGACCGCGCTGGTGTTGGCTGAGGAGCATGAAGTCGTCGCCTGCGACATCAATCCCGTGCAGCTCGAATACGCGAAACGGACTGCGGCAGGAGGAGCGAGAGAGACTGGGGATGCCGAGAAAGCGATGAAGCTCATCCGAGTTTTCATGCCGTTCGTGGGCTGGCGGAAAGAAGTCGTTCGGGAATTCCTCAGACTGAACAATCTTAACGAACAATCGGAATTCTGGAGAAAGCATCTCGATACACGGAGATTTCGCACAGCTTTCGACGCCTTGATGTCGCGGGCCATGCTGCGGATGGCTTATGCGGCGCCATTTCTTTCGTTCCTGCCGCCAAAGTTTGGTTCGGTGCTCCGGAAACGGTTGGAGCGAGCCTTTGCGCGGCATCAAAATGCCTCGAATCCCTACGCGAGGACGCTGTTGCTCGGCGAAACCGCAGAAATTGGACGAGGAGCGACGGGAGATATCCGATTTGTTCTTGCGGAAGCGGCCGCGTGGCTGGAGACTTGTCCGGAAGGTTATTTTGAAGGCTTCGCGCTATCGAATATTGTTGACGGAGCGACGCCGGCCTACCGGGAGCGGCTTGCGCGGGCGGTACGGCGGGCTGGAGGCGCGGACGCGGCGGTCGTCATGAGAAGTTTTGCGGAACCGTCGGCGGGATATGCAGGCAATCGAGCAGAGGACGACCGGTCCATGCTGTGGGGAGTCGTTGACGTCCGAAGCGCTCAGACACTCTGAAACCAACCATTCAGCAAGAATCAAAACCATCCAGACATGGAACTAGGATTAGGAATGCCTTGACGAGGGACCAGTTCGTCGATATGTCGTGGAATATATTCAGCATTCTTAACTTCGCCCGAGGGGCTAACCAATTGAGACGGCGGGATAGTCTTCGATGTACTTTCCTCCACCAGGAATTTTGCCAGAGGCTCGAGTAATTCGTCGAGCGCGGTGATTTGGATTGCCTGCTGAAACTTGCAGGGCCTGCTGAGGGAAAGGGCCGGCTGTAGACATGGTCGAGAACGAGTTCGGGATGATACCGGAAACCGAGAAAGGGTAGGTTCGCATTTGCCATAAGTGAAAGGACATTGCCGACAGTGCAAGCCGCTGGATCCACTTGTGCTTGAAACCGCCATGATATTGCCGGTAATCGATCTGCAGGGGGCTTGCGCGGACAAAGAGGAAGTTGAACGAAGGTCAGAGCAGGCTGTGCGGATGAAAAATCGCTATATCCTCGAGAGGGTGAGGAGTGAGATTGAGAAAAGTTACATTGAATCCGCGCATGGTTGCGATGAATTCTTTCCATTCGACAGTGCAGCAGGAGTTTGCGAGAGTAAACGAGTAAAGTTCGAGCGATTGCCACGCCGCAACGCACGATAAGAACATCGAAGTTCTTCAGCAAAGCCCGTCCAGCCACTCGGTTACAGCGGTAGTTCTCTGACCTCGTGGTCCGAGTGAGTCACGAAAAAATAAGCAGCAGGCGCACGAGCCAAGGCTCTGGCGTACATCTCACTATATATTCGGAGGAAAAATGGAAACGCTTTCAATTAAATCGATTTATCAAAGCAAAAGTGCGCGATTGGCGCTGCTCGGGTTGACGGCCTTGGTTGGCGCCGCGAGCCCGGCATTTGGGCAGGGAACGGTCGCAGGGAAGTTCACGTTGACGGAAAGCACGCACTTGGGGAGCAAAATACTTCCGGTGGGGACGTATAAATTCTCGATAGCGACTGTCGGCCCGGTGCAGACGGTTAATTCCATCCAGAGCGCGCAGCAGGCTGTGCTGGTGATCGTCCGTCCGGAGAAAGGCGCTGGACCGGTAACCGGAATTTTCGCGGTGGCGTTCCGAAGCAATAGACCGCTCAATTCCAGCGAGCTGATACTCGAGCAAATGGGAGACGGGATGGCGATGCAATCCATGTACCTAGAGCAGCCGGAACTCGAGATAAGTTTCGATTCGCGAGGCACGAAGCACCAAAACCCGATGCTTGCAGAGGCAGTACGCCCGGGGCCAGCGCCGACATCGAAGGCAACGGATTAAACTGCACGTTTCCGCTCCGCGAGGCGGGCCGTTGTGGCGGTCCGCCCCGCGGTTACTATTTTTCTTTCGATGCAGTAACAGCAAAGATTCGATTGGACCAAACTGCTGGAGCCCGGTAGGTTAGAAGACATGAATTACGATAAGGGCGCAGTATCGGTCGAGAACGACGAACTGAACATGCTGCACGAGATCGGGAACCGCATCGCGACAGCCGATCCGTTGCCGGAAGTATTAGGAAAAGCGGTAGAAGTGATTTCGTCCGTGGTGGAGTGTGATTCGTGCTTCGTCTACGTGCTTGAAGGAGCCGAGCTCGTGCTGCGGGCATCGAAGAACCTGCATTCCGAAGTCGTGGACCGGTTGAAATTACCAATGGGACAGGGCATCACCGGGTGGGTTGCCGAACACAAGACACCGGTGGCAGTGGCGCGCGAAGCGTACCGAGACCCGCGTTTCCGGGCGTTCAACGAGCTGCCTGAAGATTCCTATCAGGCGTTTCTTTCCGTGCCGGTGCTGTCGCGAGACAAGCTGGTGGGAGTCATCAACCTGCAACACCGGCAGCCGCACATTCACAGCCAGCGCGAAATTCACCTGATATCCACGATCGGATTTCTGGTGGGCGCGGAGATAGAGATGGCGCGGCTGGAGGGAGAGAATTCTGAGCTTTCCGAGCAATTGGAGACGCGAAAAGTGATCGAGCGCGCCAAGGGAATTCTGCAAAGAGATATGCAATTGAGCGAAGAAGAAGCCTACGTAAGGCTGCAACGGCAGAGCCGCCAGCGGCGCAAAACGATGAAAGAAATCGCGGAAGCGATTGTGCTGAGCGAGGACGTCAAACGCACGCCTAGTAAATCAAAGTCCAGCTAAGCCCAAGGCGGCCGCAAGACAACCGAGGATGAATCAGCAAACCCGTCCTAACCCGCGGCGGCCTGGGCTTTAGCCGGATCGATTTCGATGCGGCCTTTGAAGTGTGCGCCGTCCTCGATGCTGATGCGCGAGGTGGAGATATCGCCGATGACGGAACCGTCGGTCTTGATATCCACGCGGCCGGTGGTATAGACGTTACCGATCACTTTGCCATAAACGATGACTTCGCCGGAGTGAACTTCAGAATTTAGAACAGCACTGGCGCCGACGATGAGTTGGTGGCCGTTCAGAGTGATGGGGCCGTCGACCTGGCCGTCAATCTGCAAGTCTTCCGCGCCACTAATTTGACCATTGATGTGCAGGCTGGAACCCAAGCGAGCCGAACTGCGGCCGCCTGAAGTGCCTGGGGTGATTGACCGAGGTGCCGAAGGCGAGCCAAAAGATACGGCGGATGCAGATGGCGGCGTTGCTTGGGGCGGCGGAGCGGTTGGTGCCTCCGTTGCGGTTTGCGGTTTGTTCCACATAGTTCCTCCCTTGAACGGTTCAAAAAAGTAGATTAGGCCCCGGCTGGGATGGAGCGATGTGCAAGTACTGTAGTCGGAGGAGGCGAGCGGAAGCAAAACATAATTGCGCAGGCTTGCGCAGAAAGGACCTGCTCGCCGGGACAGGTCCTTCCGAACGGAATTCAGGAGAGAGCCACGACGCTGTTCAGAAAGGCAACGACGTATTTCCAGACGAGATAGTAGACGATTACGGCGACTACTGCGAGGACCGGGAAGATGTGGGTTGCGAAATTGGGAATCTGAAATTCGAGGGTGCGCGTCAAGAGGATGCCGAGTGGGCCGAGGAGGAACGGGAGCAATGCGCCGTGAAGGCCGATGGAAAGATGCGAGCGCGAGCGCGAGGCGATGAAGAGCATGTTCCAGAGGCCCCAGAGGTTTGGAACCGCGGCCATGGGGAAAATCATGACGCGCTCGAGGGGGACGGGCCAATGGTAAGCGTACCGGGCGATGGTGAAGGCCGTTACGGCGAGGACGATAACAATGTTAGGCACGGCAATACCTGCCACGTAGGCGCGCAAATAAGTGTGCTGATTCATAGAAACCTCCTCACAAGTGATAGAGCAATGCCGGAATGATCCCCGGGAAATAGAGAACGGCGGCGCAGGCGAGCGCGGCGAGCGCCCAATCGAACCACGGAACGCTGCGCGCGGGTGCAGGATGCTCGTCGAGTTTGCGGAGCATTTGCGGCCAGAGGTCGCGGCGCAGATCGGTGTCCTTTGCGGCCGGGATGGCCAACTTGAGGAGATCCTTCGCTTCTTTCGAAAGTTCGTGATCGGTCATTTTGCGGGGACCTCCGGAGCGAAAAAACTGAGTCTTTTGCGCAGGATGCGCACGGCACGGAAAACGCGGACTTTTACGAGCGATTCGCTGATGCCGACCGCTGCGGCGATCGTGGCGTAGCTTTCCTCTTCGACCAACGCGAGCGTGGCGACGAGACGATATATAGCAGGGAGTGTATTGAAGGCGTTGCGGATGTGCTCGCGAGCCTCTCTTTGGACGGCGGTGTCCGAGACGGGTACGACTGGAAGATTCTCCGGAAGCGCAACATCGGCGTGCGCATGCCGGAGATGGTCGAGAGCCGCATTGGTTGCGATGCGACGGGCCCAGGCACGAAAGTTGCCGCCTGGGCGGAATCGCGCACTATGATTGTAGATGCGCCAGAATGTTTCCACGGTCAAATCCTCGGCGACACCGGGGTCGCGGACGATGCGGACGATCCAGGCGTAGACTTCTCTCTGGTGCTGCCGGAACAGCACTTCGAAGGCTTCCAGATCGCCCGACGCGAAGCGTTCCAGCAGGTCCATGCGACGCTCTCTATCCCTAATTACTGGTTATCGGAAGTCCAGGTTACAGACTATTTTTGGTTCGAACGCGAAGGACGACATGCTTGCGGATGATAGACCGCAGGGAGTCTGAACTGAAGTAGTACAAAAAGGGGCGCAGCTTACTGCGCCCCGACGAAGCCGGACAGGCAGGAGTGCCTGTGCTACAGGTTAGTAGATGTCGTACTGCTCCCAGTGGAGGGTAGCATCGGATTGGATGATGATATGTTTGTGGGCGGTTTGCTCGAGTTCGTCCATGAGCATGGATTCGCGGGTTTTCAGGGCTTTGGCGATTTCCGGGTGGACGCGGAGCGTCAGGTTTGGGCTGTCGCCTTCCTGAGCGGTGGCCATTTTGCGGGCTTCGGATTGAATTTCGTAGCAGAGCGTGGGAATGGATTTGACCATGCCCGAGCCGGTGCAATAGGGGCAGGGCTGGCAGAGTACGCGCTCTAGAGCTTGCTTGGTGCGTTTGCGGGTGATGCAAACGAGGCCGAACTCGTTAAAGGACAAGGCCTTTGAGGGCGCTTTGTCCTGCTCGAGAGCCATTTGCAGAGCGCTCAATACTTTTTCGCGGTTGCGGCGCTCTTCCATGTCGATGAAATCGACGACGATGATGCCGCCGAGATCGCGGAGCCGGATTTGGCGGACGATTTCCTTGACGGCTTCGAGGTTGGTTTTGACGATGGTGTCCTCGAGGCGCGTGGAACCTTTGCCGACGAACTTGCCGGTGTTGACGTCGATGGCGACGAGAGCCTCTGTGTGGTTGATGACGATGTAGCCGCCGGACTTGAGCCAAACTTTTGCGCGCAAGGCTTTATCGAGTTCGTGCTGAATGCCGAACTCTTCGAAGATCGGCGTTTCCTTGGTGTAAAGCTTGACCTTGTTGACGAGCTTGGGCTGGAAGCGGCTGACGAACTCGACGATCTTGCCGTATTCCTCTTCGTTGTCGATCCAAATGCCGGTGAAATCGTCGGAGACGTAGTCGCGAAGAATGCGCTCGACGAGATTAAGGTCGCGGTGGAGAAGCGCGGGAGATTTGCGCTGCTCGCTGCGCTCCTTGATTTCGTTCCAGGATTTGCCAAGGAATTCGATGTCGGCGCGGATTTCGTCGTCGGTGGCGCCGCCCGCGGCGGTTCGAACGATGAAGCCGCCGGGATAGCTATTGCCAGCCTCGCTGACGAGACGGCGAAGGCGCTGGCGGTTTTCGGCGGAAATGATTTTGCGCGAGACGCCGGTGTGATGGACGGTGGGCATGTAGACGAGGAAGCGCCCGGGAAGTGCGACGTGGCTGGTGATACGCGCACCTTTTTTGCCGAGCGGCTCCTTGGCAATCTGGACAACCACGTCCTGGCCGGCCTTCAGCATTTCGGAAATGAGTTGAGGACGGCGCGGGGGGCCAGAATGGCGATGACCGCGATCATGCCTGGGACCACCAGGACGGCGTTCGAATCGCGGGCCGCCGCCTGGACGTCCACCACGATCGGGTCGACCACCGCGGCTGTCTGAACGACCGCCGCGCCCACGGTCGCGATCGCGTCCTCCGCGTTGCGGCCGCTGGAAACGAGCACGCGGATTGCCGCCGATGCGAGCGGAATCACGCGGAAAATCTTCGCGAGGGGCAGAGGGGCCGCCGATGCGAGGAGAGCGAGTTTCTCCGGGAAGGAGAATGACATCGTCTTCGACACCCGCGACTGGAGCGACGAACTCGACCGCGGAAGCTCCGATGACCTCGGGTTCGGCGTGTTCCTCATGGAGTTGGGCGGAATCGCCGATGGCGGCGGCATGCTCGGCGCTTTCGTGCGCGGCGTTAGCTTCGAATTCAGCGCGATCGGCGGCGCGGCGCGCTTCGACTTCGGCTGATTCCTCTTCGGAGAGTTCGGATTCCGCGGCGGCTTGATCTTCGGCGGCGTCCATCTGCAAATCGTCGCGGCGATCCTCTTCCTGCTCTTCTTCGTTCCGCGAATCCTCGTCGTGCGATTCCTCTTCCTCGGATTCTTCTTCCTCAGAGAGTTCGGCGCCGGAGGCGGCGTGGAGTTCGTCGTGTTCGTCCTCGTCGAATTCGGCGCCACCGGCGAATGCGTCGGCTTCGGCGTGATCGGAAGTTTCTTCGTGCTTCGCCTCAGCCAGCTCGGCAGCGAGTGAAACTGTTTGAGCCTCGCTCAAGTCGGCTTCGGAGCGAAGAGGCACAACGGAGGCCGAAGATGTTGGCTCGAGTTTGCGAGATTCCTCCGTCTCCGACGAAGACACAGGAGCTTCAGCGCGATCCGATTCCGGGGCTACTTCAGCTTCAGAGCCGGCTTCGGCGAGAAGCCAGCGCGGGAGTCCGCCGGAGAACCGGCGGGGAACATTGGCGCCTGGTCCGGAAGCAGGAATGGGAGCATTTAATCCAGCCGATGGGCGAGATGGGGTCTCCTCGATTTCGGGTTGAGGTTCATGCAATTCCGGCTCGACAATCTGCGGCAGCGGAGTTGAGATCGGCTTGCCACGATACTTGGCTAGAGATTCGCCCGGGAGAAGGATGGGTTCTTCCGCGGGGCTGGACGGGGCGGTAGATCCGGAATAGCGAGGATTTTCGGGACGACGATTCTCAAAGTTTCGCTGATCCGACCCACGAGACTCGTATCCACGAGGTTGGCCACCTCGATTTTCGTTGCCGCGCTGGTCGCGGCCGCGGTTATCGTAACCGCGAGAATCGTTGCCGCGAGATTCGCCGCCTTGAGGCGACGCGTATTTCGAGGGTGGCAAATTGCGGCCGCCCGGACTCTGCGGGCGCCCGCCACGATGGCGTCCGCCACGACGACCAAAACGGCCCCGACCACGGTCACCACCGCGATCACTTCCACGATCTGAGCCACGGCCATAGCCCTGGCCGCCACGATCGGAGCGCGGCGCGTAATTCTTCGTGGGATTGTATTGGGGCGAAAAATTCTGAGGCGCGGAGGCGTTGGACTCCGGCTGGCGCTCTTCTTGATGGCCAGAGTGTGAATCGTCATGGGCTTCAGCGAGATGCGTGCCGGGTATTTCGTCGGCAGCATCGTGCTCCTCAGCGATGCCGGGCTGTTCTTCATGAGAAAGCGAATCGACATGAGACGATTCATTGCCGAGGGACTCTTGGGGAATTTCTTCGCCGTGAGAGTCGTCGTGCAGAGGAATAATTTCCTCGTGCGAAGAGCCCGCGTGAGCCAGCGTTTCGCCGGGGAGCAACTCGACGACGTTCGGAGGAGCGGGGGAATATGCCGGCGCGGCCGGCGCGTCGCCGTGGGGATGGCCGTGATCGTAATCCTCGAGATTTTCGAAAACGTCGCTGACGTAGAGGAAGGCATCGCCATCGAGGCCGATATCGACGAAAGCGGACTGCATGCCGGGGAGAACGCGGGTGACCTTGCCTTTGTAAATGCTGCCGACGAGAGCGAACTCTTTTTCGCGTTCGATGTAGATTTCGACTAACTGACCTTCTTCAAGAATCGCGACCCGCCGTTCGTGGGAGGCCGCGGAGATGACCAATTCTTTTGACATGAAAACTCCTGACTGTGGGTGACGCCGGCGGAGCCGGAAGTCACTTTTCTGTGCGGCCGCAAAGGGCCGACAGGACGCATCGCCGCGATTCGTTGGGCGCCGGAGGTCCGAAAAAGCGGAGCCAGCCCGGTTTGCACCGGGACACACGCAGGCCACACTAGTAGCGAGATGGCTTTACGTTCGAAGCCGGAGAGAAACTTTCTCTTGCTTACGAGGCTGGTAGGTTGCCGGAGAGCTTCCGGTTCAACGGCGGACGATGCTGTCCTCACTCTAAAGATCCTTGTTTCTATGGCCCAAACTTACTGGGGCCACTATTACCGCCCCGGGGGAGTTTGCCGAAGCAAACGCCTCGCGCGGGACTGGCGGCGGGTTCAGTTGACGAAGCGGCGAAGCCGAACATTCATAACCAGACCAATCGCCAGGAAAACAAACAACGTAGCGGAACCCCCGTAGCTCATGAGAGGAAGCGGGATGCCGGTCACGGGCATAGCACCGATGACCATCGCCACGTTTACCAAAACATGAAACCCAAGCGCTGCTGCGACGCCCATCACAAGAAACATTCCGGCGCGGTCTTTCGCGCGCTGAGCGTTCTGTACTAAGCGTAACAGAAGAGCCATGTACAGCCCAAGTGCAAGTAGCACACCTTTGAAGCCCTGCTCTTCGGCCCAAGCCGACATGATGAAATCGGAATAACGGACCGGGATGTAGCCGAGCTGGTTTTGCGTGCCGTTGCCAAACCCTTTGCCCCAGAAGCCGCCTGAACCGACGGCGATCTTCGATTGCAAGACTTGATAGCCGGAACCCTTGGCGTCCTCTTCGGGATGCATGAACGACGTAACTCTGTCCCGCTGATAAGGCTTCAAGACGCGCCAGGCGACAGGGAGCATCAAGAGCCCAATCAGCGCGATGGCTGCGGCGTGCTTCCACTGCAAGCCGGCAAGAAAGGCGCCAACAACAAGCAGGGGCACAAGAACAAGCGCGGTGCCCAAATCTGGTTGCTTAAGAATGAGAGCGAGCGGCAACCCGACGATGAGTCCCGCCTTGATCAAATCCTGAAGCGAGAGCTCATCGGTGCGCACTTCCGCGAAGAAACGCGCCAACACGATGATTATAATCAATTTGACCAATTCCGACACCTGAAGAAACTCGCCAAGGATGGGAATCCAGCGCTTGGCGCCGAAGCGGGTATGGCCAAAAGCGAGGACGGCGACGAGGGCAGCAATGCCGACGAGATAGAGGATTGGTGCTTGATCCAGGATCAGATGATAGTCCAAGCGGGAGAGCGCGAACATCAAGATGAAGCCGACGAGCAGCCAGCGGAGCTGCTTGTTCTGCATTCCGGCAAGAGAGCTGCCATGGGTGGCGGAATAGATCTCAATCACGCCGAGAGCACAGATGGCGGCGAGAATGGCGAGCAGCCACCAGTCGTAATCGCGAGTTCCGGGTGCGTCTTTCATAGTGAGAAGTTGACAGCCTTCAGTTCACAGCTAACAGTCAAAAACCATTGCTTTAGATCCCCTTTTTATAGAGCGCCGCCCTTTCGCTCCCGGCATTTTCAGCCACGAACCAGCTTAACTCCTAATGCTGCGGCACGGCGCTTTCTGCATGCGCAGGAACCAAAGTCGCTGCCTCCGCCGCGGAGCCATGGTTTAGATCATACTTTTTGACGCCAGCGTTTAGCTGGCCTTGTGTTTTCTTAGCCTTCTTATCGTAATAGGCCTTGATGACATCGCGGACGACGGGACCTGCGGCTTCGCTACCGTGGCCGCCGCCCTGGACCAGGACCGCGACCGCAATTTCGGGATTTCGGCGGGGGGCATAGCCGACGAACCAAGAGTTGTCCTTGAATTCTTTTGTTTTGCCCAGGCGGCTGCGCAGGTCGTAGTTGATGATTTGCGCGGTACCGCTCTTGCCGGAAAATTCAATTCCCGTGAGCTTAAGGGCGCCAGCAGTGCCGCCGCCTTCGTTGACCACGCCGTACATGCCGTCGGTTACTTTCTCGACGGTGGAATCAGAGAGAGGGAACTTCACAACTCCGACGTTCGGAGCATCTTTGATCATGTGAGGCTGCATGAAAACTCCACCACTGGCGATGCCACCGATGGAGCGGGCTAGCTGAAGCGGGGTCGCGGTAACGGCTCCCTGGCCGATGGAGACGGAGATGGTTTCGCCGGCGTACCACTTGCGATGAAACACGCGCTCGGCCCATTCTTCAGAGGGAACGAGGCCAGATTCCTCGGAGGGCAAGTCGATGCCGGTACGGTGTCCTAGTCCCAAGTGTGTTGCGTAATAGGCGATGCGTTCAATGCCAAGCCTCATGCCGACATTATAAAAAAAGATGTCGCAGGATTGCGTGATGGCTTTGTGGAGATCGACGATGCCATGCGGTTTCTTGCCATACTGCCAGCACTTGAATTCGCGGCCGTAGAAGGTGGCATACCCGGGACAGAAGGCAGTGTAGTTTTCAGCAGGGACGTGATCTTCGAGCATGGCTGCGGCCATGATGATTTTGAAGACCGAACCGGGAGCAAGCTGAGCCTGAATGGCGCGGTTCAAGAGAGGGTGCAGAGGATCGTCGTTGAGTTTCTTCCATTGTTCGGGAGAAATACGAATGGCGAAATCGTTGGGATCTGGCGTGGGGCGGCTGACCATGGCGAGGACTTCACCATTGCGCGGATCCAAAGCGACGACGGCGCCTGGGCGATCGCCGAGAGATTGCTCGGCCACCACCTGCAAGTCGTAATCGATGGTGAGCTGAATTTGCTTGCCGGGGATGGGCTCCTGCTCGGTGAGTTGGCCCAAATCTTTTACTTCCTTGCCGACGCTGTTGACGATAACGCGTCGCATGCCGTCGGTGCCGGTGAGAATGGTGTTGTACTGCCGTTCGAGACCGGATTTTCCCGCGAGGTCGCCTGGGCGGAGCTTGCCATTGCTGGCTTCAATTTCCTGCTCACTCACTTCGCCGACATACCCGCTGGCGTGGGCCATGAAGCCGTTGGGAAGATAGCGGCGACGTTGGACCATAAGCATTTCGAGTAGAGGGATATCGGAGCGGTGCGATTCGATAAATGCGACGTCGGCGTTGGTGGCTTCGGGCTTGATGACAATGGGCTGAAATTTCGGGAGATTCCTGGTGTTTTCCAGCTGGTCTCTCAAATCGCCGAGAGGAATGCCCAAGCCATCAGAAATGGCGGGCAGATTCTTATCGATGAGACCTGGATCATCGCGAAGGAGAAGTACGCTAAAAGAAGGATAGTTGTCAACGAGGACGCGGCCATCGCGATCCAGCATTCGTCCGCGTGGCGCGATGATGGGGATGGAACGAACGCGATTGCGCTCCGCCATCTGGGAATACTTATCGGAATCGACGACCTGGAGCTTCCAAAATCCGAGGAGCAACAATCCGACCATGCCCACAATGATGTAGGAGGCGATGGCCAGACGGCCCTGCGGCAATCGATTGTCGTTGCGAAACCAGTACGACACGAAAACCCCGCGCGCGAGTCTTTTTTGCGCCCGTCAAACGGATGGCGCTTTCGTCAGGGCTGTTCTTTGCCCGTCCCGCGAGAGACCGGGAAATGCTCGCGTCACGAAAAAATCCACAGCGTGGGTATCGAAATGTCCGTCGAAAACTTTTTTCGAAAAAGAACTCGAAAAATTTCCCAGGAGCTCCCGAATCACTGCCGGACCGTTGCTGCAGCGACGCAGCGAGGTCAATCCAAACCTAGCACTTGGGAGAAGGTGCCGCAAGCCGTCCTGAAGGACAGTTGCCTGGGAAATACCCTGTGGAGCACGGGGAAAGTAAACCGTCAGGTCGAGGGCGCAAGGTGTGACGGCGTGAGAATCAGGCACTCATTCATAGCGCAGGGCGACCATGGGGTCTACGCGAGTGGCACGGCGCGCGGGGATATAGCAGGCCACGAGAGCGACGACGGCCAAGAGCAACGCCACCGCGACGAAGGTTGCGGGATCGGTTGGGGTGACCTCGAAAAGAAGGCCGGACATCAGGCGCGTCAAGCCAATGGCAAAAATGATGCCGAGGACGATGCCGATGGCGGCGAGTTTTGCGCCCTCGCCGAGGATGAGGCTCAGCACATCGCTCTGTTGAGCGCCCACCGCGACGCGCACGCCGATTTCGTGGACGCGTTGGCCAACGGCATATGCCATCAATCCGTAGATTCCGATCGCGGAGAGGACGAGGGCGAGCGCAGCAAAAATGCCGAGGAGAAGCATATTGAAACGCTGCTGGGCGAGCGAAAGAGCCATGCGCTCTTCCATGCTCTTGGCATCCCCGATGGGAATTTGGCTGTCGAGGCTCCAAACCTGTTTCTTGACTTCGTCAATCAGGCCAAGTTGAGGGCTGGGAGTGCGGAGGGTGAGAGTCATCCACCGGCGCCATGATTCGTCAGACTGAGAATACGGCGCATAAACCGCGGGATCTACGGGTTGATTGAGGCCCCAATACTTGACATCCTTGACGACGCCGACGATAGTCATCCACTTATAAGGCGGCTTGGCGCGAGCCCAATCAATACGAGCACCGATTGGGTTCTCATGGGGGAAGAACTGCCTCACGAAGGTTTCGTTGACGACGGCGACCGATGGCTGGCCTTCGCGGTCGGCGTCTGTGAAGGTGCGACCGGCACGAAGCGGAATCTGCATGACGCGGAAATAGCCGCCCATGACGGACAGGGTCTGCACCTGTGGCTCCGTGCCGACGGGAACGGGCGGACGGCCATCAAAGACAATGCTGTGATCGAGGTAGTCGTCACCGAAGGGGATATCCGTGATCATGGCGGCTTCCACACCGAGAAGAGAATTTAGGCGGGCAAGGAGTTCGCGGCGAAATTGCGTTTGGCGGGGGATTTCGGAATAGCGCGCGACGGGCAAGTGCAGGCGAGTGGTCATTACGTTATGCGGATTGAAACCGGGGTCCACGGCGCGGAGACGAGAGAAGCCTTTGATGAGCAGACCGGCGCCAACCAAAAGGACGAGCGCGAGAGCGAATTCGGTGACAACGAGTAGCTTTCGGAGGAAATTTCCGGACGGGCCGACGGTGGCGCCGCGCCCGCCCTCCTTGAGCGATTCCGCGAAATCGGAGCGCGCAGCAGAAAGAGCAGGCAGGATTCCGAAGATGATGCCAGTGAGAAGAGAAATGCCGAAGACGAAGAAGAGGACGCGAGCGTCGAATTGAATGCCCGTGAAGCGTTCGAGGGCGGCGGGTTTGAGGGAGAGGAGCAGGCCTGTGCCCCATTTGGCGAGAAGAAGGCCCGCGGCGCCGCCTATGAGGGCCAGGAGAGCACTTTCCGCAAGGGCCTGGCGGACGAGGCGCGCTTTGCCAGCGCCAAGTGCAGCGCGGATGAGAAGCTCCTGGCGGCGCGCGACATTGCGAGCGACGAGCAGGCCGGCGAAATTCGCGCAAGCGATCAGCAGGACGAATCCTACGGCTCCAAAGAGGACGAGCAGCGCCGTGCGGGAATCGCGGACCATGAAATCATGGAGAGGGAGGATGATGGTCTTGCGAGTTTTTTCGTTGTCCGGATATTGCATTGCGAGAACGCCGTCAATGGTGGCCATGTCGGCTCGCGCTTGGGCGAGCGTCACACCGGGCTTTAGCCGCCAGTAGTTGCGCATGAAGTGCACGCCACGATAGGGGGCGGCTTCCGGATAGCCGACCCAAAGTGACAGGTAAACGTCGGCGTGATCTTCAGGTGGATTGAAACCAGGGGGCATCACACCGATCACGGTGTAATCGTTTCCCGTGAGCGAAACTGTTTTGCCGAGGACTTGCGGGTCTCCATTTAGGAAGTTTTGCCAGAAGGAGTAGCTTGCGACAATGACATGGGGACCTCCCTTGACGTCTTGTTCCGGGGAGATGATGCGGCCGAGCAAGGGCGCGACGCCAAGCGTTTCGAGGAAGCCGGCGTCCACATAACCAGCGTGAATCTGGATGGGCTCGGGCCCGCTGGTATAGTCCATCTGAGCGAGATTGATGCCGCCACCCTGAGAGAAAGTGCGAGTCATGCGCTGGATGTCGCTGATGTTCATGAGGGAGTCGTTTTGCCTCATGGCGACCAGTCGCTGAGGATCTTTATAAGGAAGAGGATTGAGCAGGACGCCGTTGATGACACTGAAGATGGCGGTGTTTGCACCGATGCCGAGTGCGAGGGTGAGCACGGCAACGATGGTGAAGGCGGGGTTTTTGCGAAACATGCGAACAGCGTAACGCAAGTCCTGCGCGAGCGATTCGAGGGAAGCAAGCATCCACATTTCACGGGTCCTTTCTTTCCAGCTTGTTTTGTTGCCAAACTGGCGGCGAGCGGCATAGCGAGCTTCGTTTGCGTCCATGCCGTCAGCGAAATTCTTCCGTTCGCGCATGGCGAGATGGAAGGCGAGCTCGTCGTCCAGATCGCGGTCGAGTTGGCGGCGCTTCCAGAGGCGCTTGATGCGCAGCCAAATTTGGTGCTGCCAACTTCGCACTCGTATTCGCTCCGAATCTCGACCGGGTATAACTCCAAACCTTTTGCTTCGAGAATTCACTCGTAGCGCAGCGCAACCAGAGGATCCACGCGCGTCGCGCGATGCGCGGGAATCCAGCACGCCGCAAAAGTCACAGCCATCAGAAAGACAGCGACCGCGGCAATCGTCTCCGGATCATGCGCGCTGACACCGAACAACATGCCCCGAATCAAGGGCGTCAGCGTCAACGTGCCCGCCACGCCGAGTAGGACGCCGATAGTTGCGAGCGCGATACCGTGGCGAAACACGAGCGACCACACATCGCCGACTTTGGCGCCCAGCGCCATGCGAATTCCGAATTCGCGCGTGCGCAGACTCACGGCGTGCGAGACCACTCCATAGATTCCAATTGCCGCGAGAAACAGAGCAATGCCCGCGAAGATGGCCACCAGCACGGCGCCAAAATGCTGGCGCGCGACGGAATCTCCCAGCGACTGATACATGGTGGCAACGTCGGAAAGCGGCAAATCAGAATCCATGCGATGAACAATGTCGCGGATGAAAGCTACTCTTGCGAAGGGATCGCCCTCGGTGCGGACGGCCAGCATCATGCTGGAGAAGGGGAGTTCGGCGTGCGGCCAATAGCTCATCGCGCGGGGAGCTTTGTCCAACCCATCGCGTTTCACATCTCCAACGACTCCAATAATCTGGGAAAAATCGTTTTGATTCTTCATGTCGATGCGGATTTTTTGCCCGAGAGGATCCTCGCCGGGGAAATACTCGCGAGCCAGCGCCTCACTGACGATCACCACGTGGGACTCGATAGTCTCTTCGCGGTCGGAAAATGTGCGCCCTTTCAGCAAGGGAATCTGCATCGTGCGGAAATAATCGGAACCGACAAGCTGCACTTGCGTCACGTATTCCTGGCCGCGGGCCGGCGTGGGCTTTCCAGCGATGTCAAAGTCAGTTCCGGGGGTCATGCCAGTTAGAGGAAACGAGTTGTCGATCGTGGCCGCGCTAACTCCCGGCACTACGCGCACTTGTTTCAAGAGTTGCTGAAAGAAATCGATGTACTGGCTGGGCTTTGAGTATTTTGCGGAGGGAAGGCTGATACGAAGCGTCAGGAGGTTCTGAGGATTGAACCCAGGACCAACCGATGAAAGCTTGACGAAGCTTCGCAGCAGGAGGCCAGCGCCGGCTAGCAATACGAGCGACAAACTGATCTGCGCGACAGCAAACACGCTGCGGAGGCGATGTCCGCGAACCCCTGTTTTCGAGCCCCCTGCTTCGCGGAGCGAATCGCTGAGATTCGTGCGAGCCGCGTCCAGGGCGGGCGCCAATCCAAACACCAGTCCCGTTAACACGGAAATACTTGTTGCGAAGACTGCCATGCTCCAATCAAGCTGAATGGAGTTGACATGGAGGTCCTTGGGAATCAAGAGCACCACGGCCGAGATCATCCAGTGGGCTCCAAGAATTCCAAGAACGCCTCCGAGCAACGCAAGCACCAGGCTTTCCGTCAGCATCTGTCGTGCGAGACGCCAACGACTGGCCCCAAGCGCGCTACGGACCGCAATCTCGCGCTCGCGGCCGGAAGCGCGCGAAAGAAGAAGGTTTGAGACGTTTGCGCAAGTGATGAGGAGCACGAAGCCAACTGCACCGAGCAAGAGCAGCAGGGTGGGACGGATCGCGCTTGAGAGATCCTGATGGACGGGAACGAGATTCACGCCCCAGCCGGTTTCAAAATCAGGGTAAGTTTTCGTGTAGTTTGCGACCAGCCCATCCATTTCCGTCTGGGCTTGCGCCAGGCTGACCCCTGGCTTGAGTCTCCCAATCGCAGTAATCCATCGGCCGTGGGGAGCTTCTGCCTGTTCCGGCCACGCATAAGGCCACCAGAGTTGTGCGGGTTTCCCCGTTAGAGAACCTTGCGACGCGAAGAGTGTGACGCCCGGCGGCAATACTCCGACCACGAGATAATTCTCCCCATCGAGCCTGATGGGTTTGCCCACAATGTTGCGGTCAGCGCCGAAACGCCGCTGCCATAATCCATAGCTCAAGAGAACTACATTGTTGTGGCCGCGGCGCCCTTCGTCGTTCGAGAAATCGCGGCCCAGGATTGGCGAGATGCCGAGCAGGGAAAACAAATTCGTGGTGACGCCTTGCGCCGGAATCTCCTCCGGCTCGCCCTCCCCGGTGAGGGTAAGGGTATAGTCAAAGAACGCGGCCATCTGCTCGAAGGTCGAGTTGTGTTCCTGCCAGTAGAGGAAGTTCGCAGGCGAGACGACGTTGTGATCGCGTCCCTCGCCAATTTTGGTTTCCCAGATCATCACCAAGCGCTTTTCCTGACGATATGGAAGCGACTTCAGCAGAACGGAGTTCACGACGCTGAAAACCGCGCAGCTCGAGCCAATGCCCACGGCGAGTGTGAGCACAGCCACGGCTGCAAACGCGGGCTTGTTGCGCAGTTGACGGAGAGCATGGCGGAAGTCCTGATAAAGAGTCTCTAAAAGGGTAAACGTCCACATCTCGCGCGTCCTCTCTTTCACGATCATCGCATTCCCGAATTGCCGCCTTGCGGCGTGGCGGGCTTCCACAAAGTCCATTCCAGCTTCGCGATTTTTTCCCTCGCGCATTGCGAGATGGAAGTCGAGTTCGTCGCCGAGGTCGCGGTCCATCTGGCGGTGCTTCAGGAGCGCCTTCAATCGCGTGAGAATTTTGTTGAGCCATTCGGAGAACATAGCGAGCTCCTAGGCGGTTTGAAGAATTCGCGCGACGGCGCCGGACATGCGGCGCCAGAATTCCGTTTCGTGGGCCAGGTGCTTTCGCCCTGTGACTGTCAGCGAATAGAACTTCGCGCGGCGATTGTTATCCGAGGTGCCCCATTCGGCGGAGAGCAGGCCGCGCAGCTCGAGGCGATGCAACGCGGGATAGAGAGCGCCCTCTTCGACCCTTAGAATGTCGTCGGAAGTTTGGTGAATCCACTCCGCGACACCGTAGCCGTGCATGGGGCCGCGAGCTAAAGCTTTCAGAATCAGCAGATCCAGCGTTCCTTGGAGCAGATCGCCGGGGTTTTCTCGCTTTTCCTTCATGGCAGGCCCCCTCTCTCGCACCCCTTCATTTCCATAAGACGTTTAGGGGAGACAAATGTTCCATGAAATTTTTGTGGCCTGCAAGAATAATTTGGCCGGAACAAGAGACCGTACTGCTGCGAGCTTCTTACTGGCGGTCCAACCGAAAAGCGGCGGCTTGGAAATCTCCGCGCAACTCCAACTGGATGCCATGGTTCATCCACCAGGCGCCAGATGCGCTTTCCGGCGTATCTGGCCAAGCCCTGCCTTCGATCCAACCAAGCTTATAGATTGCACTTGGATCGAGGCCCTCGAGCTGCAACAGTGGAAAGCCGCGCCGTTCCTGAGTTGCGTTAGCGAAGGCAAAAACGACGGCTTGATTCTTGTCGGGCGAGACGGTTTCGGTCGAGGAGAATTCGCTGCCATTGCGCGGGCTGATGAGCCGGTAGAGATCGCCGCGCACGATAGTCTTCTGCACGGAGTGATACGCGGCGATGAGCCGCTTGGCGGTGGCAAAGTCCTCCGCGCTCCAATGATTTAGATTTGCGCCGATGCCTAGCGAGCCCTGCATGGAGCTGAGCATGCGATAGGTGAGCGAGGTGGTGCGTTTATTGTTGAGCCAGTGCGGCGAGTCCGTGACCCAGGCCATCATGATTTGCGGCGTGTAGGCATACGTGAAGCCGTCCTGCATAGAGAGACGATCATAAGGATCCGTGTTGTCCGATGGCCAGACTTCATCGGCGTAGTGCAATATTCCCAGATCAACCCGGCCGCCTCCGCCCGAACAGCTTTCGATTTCGATCTTGGGATGTTTTTTGCGCAGATCTGCCAATATCGAATAGAGATTGCGAATGAATTCCACGTAGACACGTTTCTGCTCGTCGGCGGGAACTTGATCCCATCCGGGCTCGGCCCAGTTGCGGTTGTAATCCCACTTAAGGAAGGCAATATCGTTTTCCGTCAGCAGCTTGTCTAGGAAGCCTTCAATATAGTTGCGAACATCGGGCCGCGCGAGATTTAGCACGAGCTGATTGCGCGATTCCGAGCGAGGCCGCCCCGGAAAATTCAAAACCCAATCTGGATGCTTTCGATAGAGGTCCGAATCTGGATTGACCATCTCCGGCTCGACCCACAGACCGAAATCCATGCCGAGGGAATGCACTTTGTCGGTGAGCGGCTTCAGACCGTGTGGGAATTTCTGCGGATTTACGTACCAGTCGCCGAGTCCGGCATGATCGTCTTTGCGCTGGCCGAACCAGCCATCATCCATTACAAAACGATCTACGCCGATCGAAGCAGCCTTTTCCGCCAGGGCGATCTGGCCTGCTTCGCTGACGTTAAACTCGGTAGCCTCCCACGAGTTGTAGATCACCGGACGCGGCTTGGGATCCGGCCCATGCGGCAAGATGCGAGCGATTTCGAATCGATGCAGAAGTCGCGAGGCGCCGCCGAGGCCGTGATTCGAATAGCCGCCGTAGAAAATTGGTGTTTCGAGGTGTTCTCCGGGTTTCAACAAATAGCCGAAGTCAAAAGGATTGAAGCCGCCCGTCACGCGGACCGAATCCAGCTGCGTCTTTTCCACGGTTATGCGCCAGGAGCCCGACCACGCCAGCGCGCCGAACCAAACTTCGCCGTGCTCTTCGCCGGCGGCGAAAGGACCAACCGATGCGTGGCTGTCATCGCGGGAGATCGCAAACCACGGATTGGCTTGATGGCCGGTGGTTCCGCGGCGGCTTTCGATTACCCGAGAGCCGCCCAGAATCGGCTCCTGGTTCAGCGTCCACTCACCGGCCCAGCGGCCCGTCAAATAGCTCAACGTGTAGCGATCGGGTGACAGCGTCCATTGGGCGGCAGCGGCTTGTTCGATCACGACCGGTTGCTTTTCGCGATTTTCGATATCCGCGGAACGCGCCAGAATGCCAGTATCCGCGTCGATGGAGTAGTGCAGCGTCACATAAATTTCGCGGGAAATGTCCTTGAGAAGCACATCAATGGCTTGCGAGCCTTTTGGCGCGGCGCTGACAAAATGAAGCACGAGATCGCGATTGCCGTCGGCAAACGAAATTTTGATGGCTGGCTCCGTAAACAACCCTGCGCCCCAGGCTGCATACTCCTGTGGTGTTGTGGTGTATGACGAATCGAAAGAAGCCATTTCCGGATACGAGTGCGCTGGCGGAATGTTGTCGTGCGCACCGAGCCGGCCACCCCAATAGAGCGCCTGCAATTCGCCGCGCTCGTTCACGCCGAAAGCATAGGTAGAGTTGCCGCCGTCGAGACGGAAGACGGGTTGGTTTTGCGCGAGAACCGGAACCACCGCGAGAAGGCTTAAAACGCTTAACCCAAGGAATCGACTCAATAACGAAAGACGCGAATTCATCATGATTTTCATTTGGCCGTATCGTAACACCGGGTCGAGGCTGCCCGCTACAAGAGCTTCGCTTGAAATCGGGCACACGCGATTCCCAAGCTAGGGATTCCCAAGCTTGCCCGCCACGTAGCGCACGCGCTATCGTAGTTGGACTCTTCTCATGCAAAGCGAAACTTCCTCGCCCCTGCGTTTGGCCCTTGTCGGGATGTCCGGTGCTGGAAAATCTTTTTGGACGAGAAAGTTAGCCGCCGAAGGCTGGACGGCCATTTCCTGCGACGATCGCATCGAGGAAAAACTGGCTTCGCGGCTGGCGGCCGGCGGTTATTCGGGGATCAACGGCGTTGCTGCCTGGATGGGCTGGCCGGACAGTCCGAAGTATGCCGAACGCGAGGCGCAGTATCTCGAAGAAGAAATCCATGTGCTTGGGGAAGTGCTGACAGGGCTTGAGCGCGAGTCCGAAAAACCGCTGGTGCTAGACACGACCGGAAGCGTGATCTACACAGGAAATAATTTGTTGCTGCGATTGCGGCGGCGCATGACCGTCGTACACCTGGCAGCTTCCGCCGAGGAGCAGCAGCTTCTGATCGAGCGCTATCAGAGCGATCCGAAACCGGTCTTATGGCGCGGGGCATTCCAGCCAAAAAAGAACGAAGCGCCACGAGAAACTGTAGCGCGATGCTATCCCACCCTGATCGCCGCGCGGCGGCAAAGTTATGAAGCGCTGGCGCATTGCACGCTGCAAGTGGCAGAGCTGCGCGATCCCACCTTTGATGCCGCGGGGTTCCTCGAGAGAATCCGCAGCCAGATCGAGCGCTCGAGATGAGGTACCGGAGCACCGGCCGCAAAGCGCCGCTGACTTCACTGCGCGGTGCGGTGCTGCGCGGACTTGCGCCGGACGGTGGGCTCTACATGCCCGCAGAGATTGCCCGTCGTTCATCCAAGGAACTTGAGGAATTTCGCCAGCTGCCGTTCACGGAGGTTTGTTTTCGGGTGGCGCGGCCTTTTGCCACGCCCGATGTGCCGGAAGAAGTGTTATGGCAGATCGTCGCGGAGGCCATTAATTTTCCGGTGAAGCTGGTATCGCTTTCGCCGGGATTGCACATCCTCGAGTTGTTTCACGGCCCCACCCTGGCGTTCAAAGATTTTGGCGCTCGATTCATGGCGCGGCTGATGGGCTATTTCGTTCGCGGCGAAACGCGGCCGCTGACGGTACTTGTGGCCACCTCCGGCGACACAGGCAGCGCGGTGGCGCACGGTTTTCTTGGCGTGCCGGGAATCCGCGTGGTGATTCTTTATCCATCGAAGCGCATCAGCGAGGCCCAGGAGAAGCAGTTCACCACGTTGGGGGAAAATATTACCGCGCTGGAAGTGGACGGGAGTTTTGATGATTGCCAGCGGCTGGTGAAACAAGCGTTTTCCGACCCCGAGTTGAACAAGCGCGCGTTCTTGACGTCCGCGAACTCGATCAATATTGGGCGGCTCTTACCCCAGATGTTCTATCATGTCGCCGCCTACCGGCAGTTGCCGGTGGCGTCGGTGCCGCTCATCGTCTCCGTGCCCAGCGGGAATTTTGGGAATTTGACGGCGGGACTTTTCGCGAAGCGAATTGGCTTACCGGTGGCGATGTTTGTGGCGTCGACAAATGCCAACGACATCGTCCCGGAATATTTGCGCTCCGGAGAATTTCATCCGCGTTTGGCCACCCAGACGCTTTCAAATGCCATGGATGTAGGCAATCCGAACAATTTTCCCCGACTGCTGGATTTGTGCCGCGGACGAATCGAAAACGTGCGCCGCGAAATCTGGGGCCACGCCGTGACCGACGAGAAAACTCTGGCCGAGATGAAGTCCATCCACGAGCGATTTGGATATATCGCCGACCCGCACACCGCCGTCGGGGTGATTGGATGGGAATCTTACAAGCGGGTGCACTCCGAGCCCGCGCAAGGATTAGTGCTGGCGACCGCGCATCCTGCAAAATTTGCGGATGTGGTTATGCGCGCCATCGGCACGGCGCCGCCGCTCCCCGAGCGGCTCGCCGCCTATCTGAAACGCGAGAAACTGTCCCTGCCGATCTCCAGCGCGTATGAGAATTTCAAGCAGTTCTTGCTGAGTCAGTGACCGCTAAGAAGGCTTGCGCAAGCGGTCGAGGAGCGCGAAGAGGAAGACGGCGACAAGAGCATTGACGAGCGCGGCTGTGCCGAGATGCATCGTGAACCACCTCTCCGATTGAGAAAGGAGCAGGCGTTGTGTTAAGGCGACAATTCCCTGGTGAACCACGTAAAAAGCAATCGTCAAAGCAAATCGAGCCGCGGGATGCTCCGTATCGAGCCGCGCACCGATGGAGGACGCCAGATACCCAATCACAGTTTTCGCAATGCCATAAAGCCCGAGAGGAACAGTCGGACCGCTCAGGCTATCCTGCAAAATGCCGATGGTCATTCCCAAGAGCAATCCAGTGGAAGGATTTCTCCGGCTGAGCCCAAAATAAATGGTGATGAGCAGAGGCAGATCGAGGATTCCCGCGTTGGAAAAATAGATAGGCAGGAAAGCTTGCAAGACGAGCGCAAACGCTCCGGCAAGAACGATCGCGCCGGCGCGGAACTTATGCACTTCAATGTGCAACTCGCTGCCGCGAATATCGAAGGCGTCGTTCATGGTTTCTCTGGCGCCCCCGGCTTGGCTGCAGAAGCGGAAGGAGCAGAGGCCGGCGCTTCCGAGGCCGGCGCTTCCGGCTCCGGCTTGATTTCCAGCGGCTTCATTGTCAATAAGACGAAAACCTCTTCGAGGCGCTGGAGATTTGCAGCCGGGCGCACGTGAATCTGTTTGAAGGGATTCCCCGCCTTGATATCCGCGATAGTGCCGACCGGCAAATCACGCGGAAAGATCCGGTCCATGCCGCTGGTGACCACGCGCTCGCCTGAGGTTACGGCGTCATCGTTCGGGATGTACTTCATGACCAGCAGCGGATCACCTGTGCCGCCGACTGGGCTCTGGATGCGCGAATCAACCAGCATCGCCCCGACGCCGCTGTCCTTGTCGGTCAGCAGTAGCACCTGCGAAGTGTCGCGGTACGATTCGATGATCTTCCCGACGACGCCGTCCGGCGTGATCACTCCCATGTTGCGGCGGATGCCGTCGCGCTCTCCGCGGTCCAGGTAGATGGTCTGGCTGGCGGAGTCCGCGCTGCCGCCAATCACACGCGCGCTGACCATCGGCACATCCACGTTGCTCTGACGGAATTTCAGAAGCGCTGCCAGGCGGTCGGCTTCGGCGGCTTTGCCCTGGAGTTGCGTAATCTGCAGTTTGAGAGCGTCGTTTTCGCGCCTGAGTTCTTCATTTTCCCGGGAAGTATTTTGCAGCGCGAAATAATGATTCCAGATGTCGCGAACGCTCGTGATGCCGTGAGCGCCGGCGCGCTCGAAAGGAGAAACCGCGCCAACCGTCCAGACGCGAATCAACCGGCCCTGAGAGTCGCGCTTGATCTGCACGGCCAGCAGGAGCACCTGCAGGAGCACGACGCCTCCGAGCAGGAAAAGTGATCTATGTCGAGAGGGAATGCCAACCATGGAGTCCAGTTGCACAGACCTTGCCCTGTGCGGTCCTAAATTTCTGCGCGTGTTTCAAATTCAGAAAGCTCGCTCCCGGAAAACTCTCTAATCGATGCATACCTGTCGCAGCAACCGGAAATCGCTGAGCATTTTTCCGGTGCCGAGCACTACGGATGCAAGCGGATCGTCGGCAATAGAAACCGGCAAGCCAGTCTCTTCGCGGATGCGCTTATCCAAATTCTTCAGCAGTGCGCCGCCGCCGGTCAGCACGATGCCGCGGTCGCTGATGTCGGCGGAAAGTTCCGGCGGAGTGCGTTCGAGGGCCACTCGCACCGCATTCAGAATGGTCGCGACGCATTCGCTCAGCGCTTCGCGAATTTCGCTGTCGTCGATCGTAACTGTCCGCGGCACGCCTTCAATCAGGTTGCGCCCTTTCACTTCCATGGTCAGAGGTTTTTCCAGCGGATACGCCGAACCGATTTCCATCTTGATCTGCTCCGCGGTGCGCTCGCCGACAAGCAGGTTGTACTTGCGCTTCAGATACTGCATCACCGCTTCATCCATTTCGTTTCCCGCGACCCGCACGGACCGCGAATACACGATTCCGCTCATCGAGATTACCGCGATGTCGGTAGTTCCTCCGCCGATATCCACGACCATGTTGCCGGAGGGTTCTTCGATGGGCAGACCCGCGCCAATCGCCGCGGCCATCGCCTGCTCAACGAGATAAACTTCGCTGGCCCTCGCGCGATAAGCGGAGTCTTGCACCGCTCGCTTTTCCACCGGCGTGATTTCGCTTGGCACTCCGATGACGATGCGCGGGTGCACGAGGACGCGGCGGTTATGCGCCTTCTGAATAAAATACGTCAGCATTTTTTCGGTGACTTTGAAGTCGGCGATGACGCCGTCCTTCATCGGCTTGATGGCGACGACGTTTCCCGGCGTCCGGCCCAGCATCTCCTTGGCTTCGCGGCCCACGGCGACGACTTCGCCGCTGGACTTATTGATGGCCACGATCGACGGCTCGTTCACCACGATGCCTTTGCCCCCGGAGAACACCAGCGTGTTCGCCGTCCCCAGATCAATTGCGAGGTCGGACGAAAACAAGCTAAACACCGACCTCAGGTTGTAACCGTTCTTATTCATCCCTCCGCCCCCCGCGGAGAAAACTTCTCCGCCGTCCAGCCGACGACAACCTGCAGAACAGGCTGACGGTTCTTAATTACCGCCGCGCGGCCAACTAGACCATTGTCCACGGACTTGGCGACCGGCGCAAAGTCGCGCCTTCGTCTTTTTTCTGGCGAGACCGAAAAGCGATCCTCGTTCGAAACTCTTATTTCGGCACAACGATCATCACTTGTTGACGTCCCGTGCCGCCTCGGCGATTCTCCCCGATAATCACAATCGTGTGCTGGCCCGGCTCAAGCGGCTGCGTAAAGTGCCGGAAAGTCCCGTCCTGCGCAATAATGGGCACCGGCTGTCCGTTCACGAGCAGTGCCGCCCCTGGTTCCGTCTTGCCGATAATTTCGACCACGCGGCCGTGAATCTGCGTGCCGGTAATCTCCAGCAACATGTCCTGCGTTTTTCCCTGGGCCACCAGTGTGAATCGAAATGATTCGCTGACTTCACTCGTTTCCTTCTTCGCATCGGACGCCGTGACCGTCCAGAAGTAATCGCCGGCATCGAGCCCGGAGACGTCCGCCGTATTCCCGGTGATTCCTGGGAGATCCTTCACGGTTTTCGTGAACATCGCCGTCGCGCTGATTCGCAGCGTGTAGGAAACCGCCTGTGGTACAGGCTTCCATTCGAAATGCACCGAGGCCGTTTTTGGATTCTCTACGATTAGCGGTTCGAAGTTCCGTGGCAAGACCAGGTCGGGCGGCGCTAGTACATCAGACTTCGTAATCGGGCCGGAGCTTGAGAAAACTGCCTTCTGGTGTTGCCCAATCTCCACTTTCTCCTGACCGCGCTGCACTTCCGCGCTGCCGCTCGAAACTACTATCTCAGATTCCTTGTGCTCAGGATCAGCCGTTACGTCCGCGTGGCTGTTCGAATGGATTTGAGCCTTGGTGTCTTCGACGCTGACTTCTGCTTTCGAATCGGGCGATGTCCAATTCGGCGTTCTCAGATCGACCTGCCCCGTGGTGATGCGCACTCCCGAGCTCGAGGGTTTCTCCTGCCCCATCGAATTTTCTTCGACGGTGATAAAAGTCCCGGACTTTACGGTGTACGTCGTTCCGTCAGCAAAGGTGATGCGCGCCGCTCCATCCGCGGACGTCTGAATCTGGTCGCCTTTGTCCAGCGTAGTGTGAAAATCCGCGTCCACCCACTGCACGGAGTTGACTTTCTTCACTTGCACTTTTCCGTCGAGGTTTACGAATCTGGCTTGCGTTTGCGAAATCGCGACGGCGTCGGGATCGCCGCTGACCATGGTTTTGACAAACTTGTCGTACGCCGCCGTGTATAAATTCGGATCGAGGAGGTACAGCGCTGCGAAAAGAATCACTGCAACCAGCATCATATATACGGCCACGGTCTTGTACGTAACCGTGTGCCAATACACTTCCACGCGCTTTATTTTCGGGTGGTTCGGGTCGTAGGGTGTCTGTGTGCTCACGTATTTTCGCGCAACAACGCCGCCAATCTTGGAATCTAACATATTAATTAGAACGCGGACGGCCGCCGCATCTTGCGGTGGTTAAACAGCAAATAGCGGTTGGACACCCTAGTCTTCCGGTCAGGAGGTTCTGCCCGAACGGCCAGCCCCTATGATTTTGGGCTCGTCCATGCGGCTTGGGTTTTCCGCTGCTCTATTCTTAGGTCGATCTTGCTCGAAGAAATGCCAGCGTCAATGGCCAGGCCAGAAGAGCCGCCGAGGGACTGTAGCTGGGCCGCGCGTCGCAGAAAAAGGCATGGTCCGCGTTTGAAATCTCGACGTTTACGAAGTTTTTCCCCGCGCCACGCAACGCATCGGTTACTGCGCGCACTTGCTCCGGCGGAATATGTTTGTCGCGCCCGCCCCAGAAAAGCAATAACGGAGACTGAATTCCGCTCACACGACCCAGCAGGCCCGGGTTCGAAGTGTTCGGTGCGATTCCGCCTCCGTAGTAAGAAATGGCGGCCGCCAACGGCAGCGTAATCGCAGCCAGAAACGCCGCGCGTCCGCCCATGCAATAGCCAATCGCTGAGATTGGCGATTGCGGCCCAATCGCTCCGCGCAGCCAGTCGTAGGCAGCCCGCTGGTCCGCGGCCATCGACGAATCATTCAGCGCCTTCATGTGCGGTACCACGCTTGGAAAATCGTCATAGCGCCCGTCGAATCCCGCCCCCGTGCGGTGAAAAAGTTCCGGAGCCACCGCCACAAATCCTTCCCGCGCAAAACGTCCGGCAATGTCGCGAATGTGCGCATTCACTCCGAACGCTTCCTGGAAAACCAGCAAGCCCGGATGCAACCCTTCTTCTTTTGGCCGCGCTATCCACGCCTTCATCGTGGTGCCGTCATTGACCTTCAGCTCGACGTACTCGCTGCGGATTTCCATGCGGGCTCCTGAAATTTCTGAACTCACGGCGAAATTCTATCAATGCCGGATGAAATAATCCTGTTTATCCACGCTCGCCGGTACCGCCACGTCAAAAAACCCCACCATCATCTCGTCGTACGTTTGCTCGCCCCAACGCACTGCGGCGTCCGGATCTGGATTGTGCAGATTGCCGCGCGAATTGTCATACCACGCGACGGCCTGCAGTTCCGTGCCTGCCTTCAGCAAGCGAGGTTGTGCCAGGCGGTAGCTCATCTGCCAATGAAAATGATAATGGACGTCCAGCAACGGTTCAATTTTCTGGTCCGGCCTTTCGCCGGGTCTTGTCGGCTTATGAATGATGTTGTATTGGAAGCGCTTCCCGCGCAGGTGCATGTGAGGAAAAAAACTGAGAAGCGTTGCATCGTTCGGAAGTGTGCCATCCGCTTCCACCCGGTAGTCCGGTACTCCCGGCGGAATCACGAAATGGTCGTTGGTGAGCTGCAGCGTTAGCACGCGCTGCGCCGGAGTGTGCTTCGAAAAGATCAGTCCCACGCTGGTTCGGTCGCGGCCCGCGTGGCCATTCGTTGTGTAGTGCATCTGAAAAACCAGATCCGCTCCCTCGGGAATCAATTTCGCCATGTCCTCCGGCCAATTGTCGGGCGAACTTCCCGGTGCGTAGACGAGGAGCACGTCGCTGTCCGTCCAATGCGCACCTCGACGGTCATCGGGATCGGTTAACGACGACGCCGTAAAGGGAACTCCTATCGGAGCATGTTGCATCCACTTCGAATCTCGTGGCCGCACATAGACTACCGCGTGGTGTACGTTCGCGCGCATCAGCGGAAGAATCTCCACCGCGCGCACCCAGCGGTCTTTCTGGAAACCCGTGGGAACAATTTCATACGTGTATTCCACATCGCCGCTCGCGGGTACGGCCACCGCCTTTGGCATTTTCAATACCAGATCTGGCTGCGGAATGCTCCAGCCTTCGGCCCAATGCCGTGGCGGAGGCGCATCGTGCGGATCGCCGGCCGGCGCTCCGGCATTCGCCCACTCTGCAAGCTCCGCGATTTGTTCTGCCGAGAGCGAACTATCATTCGAAAAATGGCCGACGTGCGGGTCCGCAAACCATGGCGGCATTGACTTGCCTTCCACCGCCGCCGCAATCGCCGCCGCATACGGCCGCGTCTCCGAATACGTTTCGAATCGCATCGGTGCAATCCCTTCAGCGCGGTGGCACAGCTGGCAGCGCTCCTGCAGAATTGGTAACACGTCGCGATAGAATGTTGGCGGAATGTGTGTCGACGCTTGCCGCGTGGCGTTCTGGGCAGGAGTAGCCAGCCACCTAGCACCAGCAAAGATAAGAGTAGACACTGCTAGAAATCCTACAGCTTTGCTTCGAATTACTGAGAGCATCGCCATGCCACGAGTTGGATGAAGGGCATCTTAGGTCGGTTTCCCAAGACTTTGGATCGCCTTTGGCGGGGCTGTTTCCGCATTACCGTAGAGTCGTCCCCAATATGGCCTTGTTCCGAACAATCTAAGGCCTCTCCAACAACTGAAAGCACCTCCCAAGTTACACACCCAACCTGTCGATTTCGGACCCTCTCGTTCGATATCTACATGGAAGCAGGAATCAGAACAGCGAAGCAGGTTGAAATGACACAGCGCCACCCAAACTACTGAAGCCCAAGCCCAATCTAGGCATCGACCACGATTTGGCTCTCGCTCACGCCCAGGCATGCGCAGGCGGTTAATCCGCGCGGGCGTAATCTCTTCTCGGCGTCAAAAGCTCGTTTTAGAAAGTCGAGGTCAAGCCCCGGCAGCCCTGGCTTTGACGCGTGCGTCCGACTTTTCCCTGAAATTCCAGTATTTGTGGTTCACTTCGACGGAGGCCACGTCTTCGGGCGCAAACGGAATTTCCGCGTATCCCCGAACCTCGATAATGCAGCATTCGCTGGCCACCACCTGATCGAAGCGTCTTCCGTCCGTCAGTTCGACGGAGACCACCTGATAGCCGATTCCGGTCTCCCGATCCTTCTTCAATTGAGCGAGACACTTGTCGGGTATCGGATATAAGCACTTCATAGCTCACCTCTTGGAATGAAAATCTAAGCGGAGACCCTCATCCTACTTCATCGCGAGCCCCCCGTCGAGCCCGGCCAGGGCGAACGGGAAGCGAATTCCCCGTAGCTGCAGATTATCCGTCGTCCCGCCAACCCTCGAGCGCATCAGCCTCTCCCGAAGCCGGCAGCTCTGTTTGCGCGTCTCCGATGGGTCGCGCCGGGAGCACGACCTTGTTCATTTCCGTCCATCCGCGAGCCGCGTGTCGCTCGAGACTCGCGCCGCCTGCATCAGAAGGTAGTCGCGCTCCGGTAAGCTGCCTGCTTTTCCCGCCGCCGCCCGGTAGAGTTTCACGGCGCCATCAAGCTCTCCTGCCATTTCCAGCAGGTGTGCGCGAACCGCATCGAGCCGGTGATTCTCCGCAAGCCGTGTATCGGAGTCGAGTGCGCCTAGCAGTTCGAGTCCTTTCCGCGGTCCGTGCACCATGGATGCGGCGATGGCGTGGTTCAGGAGGATCATTGGATTGTCCGACATGCGTTTCAGGAGCTCGTAGAGCGCCAGAATCTGTGGCCAGTCGGTATCCGCAGCGCGCGCCGCCTCATCATGCACAGCCGCAATGGCCGCCTGCAACTGGTACGGGCCAACTGAGCCTTTCGGCAGCGCAGCCGACAGGAGTGCTGTCCCTTCCGCGATCTGCTGCCGGTCCCAGAGCGCCCGGTCTTGCTGTGCGAGGGGGACCAGCGCGCCGTCGTGCCCTGTTCGCGCTGCGCGCCGCGCATCCGTCAAGAGCATGAGCGCCAGCAGTCCCGCGACCTCAGTGTCCTCCGGTTGATGGTTGTAGACGATTCGCATCAGGCGGATTGCCTCATCCGATAGATCTCCACGGCGCAATTCGGCTCCGCCGCTGCTGGTGTAGCCTTCGTTGAAGATCAGGTAGAGCACGTGGAGCACAGCTCGAAGATGCTGCGCACGTTCCTCGGCAGTCGGCAATTGGAACGGAATGCCTGACTCCTCGATGCTTTGCTTAGCCCGGCTGATGCGCTGCGCCATGGTGGCCTCGGGCACGAGAAACGCGTTGGCGATTTCCGCGGTCGTCAAGCCGCCGACCGCCCGCAGCGTCAGCGCAATCGCGGAAGCCGGAGTGAGCGCGGAATGGCAGCACATGAAGAGCAGCACAAGTGTGTCGTCCTCGCCGTTTTCAGTCCCGGCGTCAATCGGCAGTGCCAGCCGCTCCGCTTCTTCGGCGGCCACCTGCTCGCGGTGCCGCCGTGCGACTTCACTGCGAATGTAGTCAGCCATTCGCCGCGATGCCACCTGGATTAACCAGCCCCGCGGATTGCCAGGCACACCCTCTCTAGGCCATTGCAAGCTAGCCGCGATCAGTGCTTCCTGCACTGCGTCCTCCGCGGCCGCAAAGTCGCGAAATCTGCGCACGACCGCGCCGAGCACGCGGGGGGTCAAATCGCGAAGCAATTGCTCGATTGGAGGATCCAAGGGCTGTCCCATGCCTGCACCACGCTTCGGGCCGATGGCGCTCGTCGGTCCTGAGGCGAGCGTCCCAGTTCCTAATTTAGCCGCTCCTCAAGGGAAATGGTCACCGTGTCGCCAACTTCTTTCCCGATCAGTTTGCGAATGTCTGCCTTGATGGGCAATTTATGCCTGCCATCGCCCAAGGCCATGAACGAAGTCCGAAATGGATGCCCGTCGATCTTGCCCACGATCTTTACCAAGCCGCGAGTTCCAAAAAATTTGACGGAGTCAGGCCAGATGATGTAAGACCATCCGCCGTCATTTCGACTTTTTTGCAATTTGGCGGAAAACTTCTTGTCCAATTTCATAAAAGTTCCTAGAGCCCTAGATCGGCATGGCCGCCAAGCACTTGGCGCACTTCGATAGGCATGTTTCCGGGTTGACCTCCAGGACCCGGCGCCATCGAAGCGCGCGCAGCGATCTTGTACGCTTGCTCCGGACTCTCCACGTCGATGATCCAGTATCCGGCGAGAAACTCCTTGGACTCCGGGAAGACGCCATCCGTGATCGGCGTGCCGTCCTTCCCTGCACGGACCAGCTTGGCTTGATTGGGCCATCCCAAACCTTCGGTGCCAACGAACACACCTTCTTCCTTGAGCTGCTTGCTGAAAGCGCGCATGAAAGCGACATTCGCCTCCAGGTCAGCTTTTGACCATTTGGCGTATTCGGCAAAATCGGCCTTCGTGCCAGTCATCATCAGAATGTATTTCATTTTCTCGCTCCTCGAATTTCACTTTCGCCCCGATTTGCGCCTTTGCTGCTTCGTCAATGTGTGCTCTGCATTCTCAGCATCCCCTCATTGGGATTTGGATTGTTCATAAGAAGCAAACCGCCGGACTTCGATGGCCATGTTGGTAGCGGCTCCTCCGGGGCCGGGCGCCGACGAAATCCGGCCCGCGATCGCATAAGCGCGTTCGGGAGTCGCAACGTCCACGATCCAGTAGCCCAGGAGAAACTCCTTCGCCTCGGGGAAAATACCGTCGGTGACCGGCATTCCATTCTTCTCCCCGCGGACGACTCTGGCCTCTTTCGGCTCGGCTAACCCTTGCGTTGCCACGAACTCTCCGGATTCACTCAACTCCTTACCAATGTTTCGCAGAACGGCCATGTGTGCATCCCGGTCCATTTGCGACCATCCACCGTAAGTTGCCACTCCCGCTTTCGTGCCGCTCATCAGCAAAATGTATTTCATGTCCTTCGCTCCTTTGTTGTTTCGTTTACTCTACCAGCGTTCCCTAAACCATTTTGTCCGTTTGAAACATCCACCGCACGCCGAACTTGTCGTTGAGTGCTCCGTACGTGCCGAAAAATTGCTCTTTCAGCGGATCCGTAACTTCTGCTCCCTGGGAGAGCTTTTCGAATAGCGTCTTCAACTCCGGGAGTGTCCCTCCGCTCAAATAAAGACAAACCGTATTGCCGCGAATTGGGGTTCGGTCAGGCCGCAGCCAGTCCGACGCCGAAATTTCCAGATTTCCGCTTCGCAGCCGGGCATTGAGGACCTTCTCCTGTTGATCTGCAGGCATGAAGTTCTTCGCTGGAGAATTCTTCACCTGGGTGAGAGTCAGCTCTCCTCCAAAGCAGGATTTGTAGAACTCCATCGCCTTGTGGCAACTTCCATCGAATAAAAGGTAGGGCGTCAAGGTTGTCATTTCATTTCCTCCTGGTTTCTGCATCCTGGCGTCTCCCGCCAGACGAACAGGCCATGCCGCCACTGCCGCACTGGATAGCGCGGCTGCGACGAAACGGCGTCGAGGCATCTCATCGGCTTTTCCCACGCTCGTCCTCCATCGGGCCGTTCCTTCTGCCCGGCTGGCTTCCGTCTTCATGGAGTAGTCGGAGCCGCCCCGGCGTTCTCTACATCCGCCCGAAATATTTTTTCAATCCCAAAAGCAGGGCAAGTGTGTCGATTTTGCTCGCCGGGAACCGACATACCAGTGGAGGTGGGAAATGACATCCGAGGAACTCGTGGTTGACGTTAGTCAGGACTGGGCCGGCGCCTGCGATGTGCAGCAGGGCTTCATGCACTGCCTGGCACCCGCCTTGGACGCCCTCAGCTACGGCGCCCGTTGCCGCCAGCTCCGCGAACTGGGCGGCGATTGCTACGATTCACTGCCCCTCCCCGGGAATTGCGTGGCTTTCGCCATCGGAGACGCCTCCGGCAAGAGCCTGCCCGCGGCCCTCATGATAGCCAATGTCCAGTCGTCGCTCCGCACTGCGGCTTCCTTTGCGGGCCAGGATCCCGCCGCTGTCCTGGACACTGTGAATCGTCAGGTAAACGCGTCGTGTCTCGCGGACCGCTTCGCGACATTATTTTACGGAGTTTTCGATCCAGCCACGCGCACATTGCGTTACGCCAATGCAGGCCATAATCCTCCTCTAGTGCTTCGGCAGGACAGTTCGATTGCGTGGCTTGATAGCGCAAGCTTCCCTCTCGGAATTTTTCGTGATTCGAGGTACGAAGAGAGCGCGGTTCAACTCCAGCGAGGCGATACGCTGATCGCGTACACGGATGGGGTCATCGAAGCGGTAAACCAATCGGGCGAGGAATGGGGGCTCGAGGGCATCACGAAAGCGGCCCTCCACTGCAACGCGAAGGACGCCGGCGAACTCGTGGACGCGCTCTTTGCTTCGCTGGACGACTTTTCTCGAGGTCGCCAGACCGATGATGCCACGATCCTGGTTGCGCGCGTGCATTGAGTTCGTTCGCTGCGCCCTTACGAGACAGGCTTCGCCCGATCAGTCCTCGATCATCGCAAGAGCTTACCGGGTAATTTCGCACCCTGATTGGCTGTTGTGGGCCGGCGTCTAGCTGTCCGGAAGTAATCGGTACGAGCCATGCAGCTCCGCTGGCTCCGGCCTGATCCTGGCAATATTACTGACTGGCAGTGCCTTCCGGTCTTTCCTCCGGCTTATTCGACGCTTTGCATTAGATCCGCTAAGAGTTCGGGTAGTGGGTCCATTTGAAAAATTGCCCGAATGGGCAGGTGGGCCTTTGGAAACATCAAACAGTGGACGAGGGCGGGATTGAGGCGTATAACGCTAGTCTCTAAACATGGCTACGCATGCTCAAACATGGGTGAAAGTCAACGCTACCGTGGATGCGGGAGTGGCGGAGTTGGTCGAGTTGCTTAACCGTGTAGACGGCCTTGAGACCCTGCAAAGCTGTCAGGGAGACGCTGGCAAACGCGACGGCTACGTATACTTTTCATGCGGGGATTGGAATACGATGTGCAGGTTCGTATTCGAGAAGATCGGCCCCGCCCTAAAGGAAAAAGCGGATGACGATGTAACGATTACCGTGGAAGCGACATCTGCATTATGTCCGTTGGGGAAACTATGCTTCAAGGCGGAAGCTATCGGGACTATAGTATCCGCCCTGAAGAAAGTGATTAATTAAGCCCCGTAGGTCGGGGTTTGCTCATGGCAGGGGATGCACAGAGCTTCGCAATTGCTCAGTGAATCGCTTCCGCCAGACGCTAAAGCGGTTTTGTGATGAGCATGCCAGCGTCCGGCTGTTAACTTGGTAGTGCAGCGGATAGTGGTATGTTCGGTGCAAGACAGGCGGCGACATTCACACTGTCCACCAGCGCGAATGAATGCCGCCTGTTTTGTTTCTTGGCTAAAAGCCATCAGTTGTCCTTTCCAATCAACTTAGATTTAACTGCAACCTTATGCTGCATTTTGGACGCTTTCTTGAAGCAAACCAACCACTTCTTCATTTGTCCAAACATGGTCCGCGATTCCCGCTTCCATCGCAGGAGTGACGCGCAAGGTCTGGTGAACGCGGCAAAAGCTGTAGTGCATGAAGTGAAGCGCGACCGCGTAACCGAGATTGTCAATCTTCTTTGAGAAGGCATTTGTCAGCCGCGTGAATCGGCGCATTTGCATACGCATGGTGAGATTCTGGCGTTCGACAAAGCTGGTGGAAATGTCACGCGCCTTTGGATTACCGGACATTGGAATCGTGCGGCATCCCATACGCTCTGCGGGGCTGTACCGTGCTTCGCTATCTTCGCGGTCCGCACCGTAAATCTTGACCAACATCGCGTAGTCAATCTCAGAGCCAAACGCGCTCTCTACGGCGTCAGCGTACACGCGATGGCCGTCTGTAGTTAGTTGGATGCGATGCGCCAAGCGTCCAGCAAGATCGTGCATCAAAGCATAGGCCGTGGACGCGCCGCGAGTGCCAATCTTCCAAGAGCAGATCAGCTTTGTGTCGGCGCATAGTGTCGTCCACGTCCAAACATCTCCAAAGCCGAACTGCCCTTGCTTGTCGGCGGGCACGTTCTTTTGCTTGGCGCAGCAAAAGGACCAAATTTCATCGCACTGAATTTTCCTGCAAGGCAGGTTGCGGAGCGCGTGATTCTGGTATGCCTCACATGCTGGCCCGATAGCGGCTAGGAGCCGCTGAATTGCGTTCTTCGAGGCACCCGTCATACGAACGGTGGCACGGATGGAATTGCCCTCTACGAAGGCCGCGATAACTTGAGCTTGTTTGGCTGGTGAGAGTCGGTTCATAATGGGACCATTGTACCTGATTGGCAGCATAATGTCAATAGACATAGCAATATTCTGTCATAATTTTGTCAAATTCTGTTAAGTACTATTGACAAGCGTATGCCTACACCTGTATATTTAGCATCCAAGTGGAGTGGTCCTGAATCTTAGGACTAACCCAGAGGAGGAAGGGGGCCAACGTGGGTACGACAAATGCTATGCCCGTGACGCTTGACCCAAACGTAAAATACGTTGGAGTGAGTAAGCTTCGTGAGCTGAATACCGCGAAGCTAAAGGAGACGGAAGATACGCTTGTATTTCAAGACAACGACGAACCGCTGGCTGTTTTGCTGACATACGGTAAGTTCATGGAGATACAACAACAAGTATATTCGCTTCTGAACACGATTGATTTGTGCAGAGAGAAAGCTGAACTGGAAGGGCTGAAAGCGGCTTTTGAGGATTTGCGCGAAGGCCGTGTCCGCTCTCTTGCGGAAATCAAGGCGGAGCTGGAAAGGAAGAAATAATCCAATGCCCCGAGGGAGACGCAAGTCCGTAAAGGCGAAGCTGGAGGCCAAACGGCCTCTAGTTTCGCAGGCTCCCTACGACGTAGATTTGTCGGCTTCGGCAGAGGCAGTATACGTGGACTTGTATACCCGAGCTAAAGCAGCGGAAGCCAAAGGTGACCATACTAACGCGGTTTGCACTACCTTCCGCATGGTCGAAGAGGCCATTGAACGAATAATCCCGCGCGACCCACACAACAAGAAACACGCACTAAGAGACAATCTCTCAAACATTTTCAGGCTTCAAAAAGGCAGACTCAGGATATGTTGGATTGCATCCTCTCAAATGCGGCGCGTTTGCATACTCTTCATCTCGGAAACGCTTAGAAAAGAAGGAGATGCGAATGACCCGTACTGGCTGTTTGAGAAAATGCTCATGTCCGGGGAGTTAGACAAGTATTTCCAACAAATGGGCGTAAAGAAATCGACGCCTACCCGCCTAATCCAGTAATTTAGAGCTTCGTAGATTCACTTACAATCCGTGCCGCGATCTGATTCACGTCGGGTTTCGGCGCGGACCGTTTTTTGAGTGAGTGTTTCTTCGCCTTCTTTGCAGGTTTCTTCTTCGCCATGCTCGCATAGTAGCACGGCTCTTGAGCGAGTCAATCAGTGGTGGGCCTCAAACGGACCCACTACCAGTGTTCGATTCTATTTGAGCCGCACGCCATCTATCTTCTATAATGTTAAGTTTGTTCGTGGACTCGGGGGATTCAGCGGATGGCTGGCGGCTCAGACAAAAAGCAGAAGCTTCTTAACCAGATTTTTCTCGGTATCGTCGTTCTGGCGCTCTCCGGCGGCATGTTGTTGTACCTCGTCCCAACCGGCCCCGGCGGCACCACCCAGTCGTCCACGGACGTCGTCGCGAAAGTTGGCGATCAGACCGTTACCGTCGCGGAAATTCGCCAGCAGCTCGATCAGATCAAACAGCGCAACCAAGTACCGCCCATGCTTGTGCCGTATTACGCGCAGCAGATTCTCCGGCAAATGCTTCTCCAGAAAGAAATGCAGTACGAGGCCAATCGGCTTGGCATTCACGTTTCCAACGATGAAGTCGCTGATCGCATCCGGTTGATTCTCCCCGCCGCCTTCAATGGTGGCGTTCCCATCGCTCCGGATCAATACACTTCGCTCGTTGAATCCCGCACCCAGATGAGCGTTCCGCAGTTCGAGGACACCGTTCGTCTCGGCCTGCTCCAGGAAAAATTCCAGAAGCTGGTCACCGATGGCATTAGCGCTGGCCCGGCCGAGCTTCAGGAAGAGTTCAGGTATCGCAATGAAAAGGTCAAGTTGGATTATGCCTTTATCAAGCCCGAAGATTTAGCCTCCAAGATCACGCTCAGCGACGCGGATATTAAGGCCGCCTACGAAAAAAACAAGGCCAAGTATCAGGTGCCGGAAGAGCGCGTCGTGCGCTATGCCATCGTGGACGCCAACCAGATACGCCAGAACATCCGCATCCCCGATTCTCAATTGGAGGCCCAATACAAGGCCAACATCCAGCAATATCAGGTCCCGAATCGAGTTCACGTTGAGCACATCCTGCTCCTCACCGTTGGCAAGACCGACGCCGAAGTGGAAGAGATTAAGAAACGCGCCGAAGACATTCTGAAGCAGGTCAAAAAAGGCGCGAATTTCGAGGATCTCGCCAAAAAATATTCAGAAGACCCCGGCACAAAAGATAAGGGCGGCGATCTTGGATGGATTGTGCAGGGCCAGACTGTCCCGGAATTCGAAAAGGTGGCCTTTTCGCTCCCCAAAGGCAGCATTTCCGATCTAGTCAAAACCCAGTACGGCTTCCACATCATCAAGATCATCGACAAGGAGACGGCGCACACCAAATCCTTCGACGAAGTGAAGGATTCCATCCTCACTCCTATGCTTCTGACGGAAGCCGATAAGCAAGCCAGCGACATCGCCGACAAGCTCTCTCAGGCCATCCGCCAATCCAACAAAGTTTCTCTCGATGATCTTGCAAAACAGTATCACCTGACCGTTGGCCAGACCCGCCCCGTCTCTGCCACCGATCCTCTAATCGAATTGGGCAATTCTCAGGACGTCAAGATCAGCGACACCATTTTCCGCCTGCGTCAGGGCGAACTGAGCTTGCCCGTTCACACCGATCGCGGCTATCTGGTCCTCGACGTCAGCAAAATTCTGCCCGCCCACCAGGGCTCTCTCGAAGAAGTCCATGACCGGGTCGTTGCCGATCTAAAGCAGGAAAAAGCCTCCGAAGAAGCTCAAAGTAAGGCCCAGGAGCTGGCCAAGCGGGTCAAAGCGGGAGAGAAATTCGACGCCGCAGCAAAAGCGCTCGGTCTCGAAGCCAAAACCAGTGACGATTTCGCCCGCAACGGCTCCATCTCAAACGTCGCCAGCGGAAAACAGCTCGCCTCCGCCTTCCAATTGAAGCCTGGCGACGTCGGAGCGCCCCTCGAGCTAGGAAGCAACTGGCTTGTCTACAAAGTTGCGGACAAAGTCGAGCCCAATCCTGCGGATTTTGACAAACAAAAGAAAGATTTGACCGACGCAGTCCTGCAAGCGAAGCGTTCACTAGCCTTTGAAGCCTTCCAAACAGCCCTCGAAGACCGCCTGAAATCCGAGGGCAAGCTGCAATTGATGCCCGACAAACTTCGCAGTATCACCGACCTAAGCTAATCTAAATTATTGATAATAAATAGCTTAAATTGAATTCGCGGAGTGCTTGTGTTTGTCGCCGCGCCCCGGTAGCCTATTGGGGTCTCCTAAATGGTTGGTTTCCGCTCTGCCTTCTTGTCAGACTCGTTCGAATTGCAGGCGGGAATCGCCAGAAGCCCAATAATCATCATGGCCTCCCGTTACCATAGCCACAGGAAATTATGAATACCAAGAAGACGCCGTCCCGCACACCGGTCCCCCGGAATGACTATCGCTGCAGCATGGAGCGGAATCAGGGTGGCAAGTATTGTGTCCGGATCCAGGTTTTCTACCCCCGCCATGCATGGAATCTGGGAGTCTTCTTCCTGGCTTCATCCTTTGATCGTGCCATGAAGAAGCTCGAGGAGTCCCTCGACTTCCTCCAACGGCAGGAAGAGAAGCTGTGGTTCTGGGGCGTGGATCGCGCCGAAGACATGGGCTTTTCCGCCGAGTTCCTCCGGGAGGCGGGGCTTAAGCTGGATCATCGCACTGAATTTCCCCGCCGCGCCACCAATCTCTCGTTGGCTCCGGAGCGGCAAGTTCCGGCATTCGTGCTTGGGCCGATGCGCCGCGGCCTAGCCGAATCAGTGGAAGCGCCTCGCAGCGCCGTCGCCAGCGACTGACGGCCACGAATTGGCGATCTGTTTTCCGAAACCCTGAGCAGACCGAACTGTTGTAGTCCTCGATCAAACGTTCCTGTCCAATTGGCCAGCGGAACTGTTCCTCTTCCATATTGACTTCACCCGCGTTCTTCGCCATCATGCCCGCATTCCGGCGCTCCGGCCTTCCGACGGACGCCAAACTCCATGAGACGCGATGCCACGCGACGCCACGCGCGGAACCTCGGTTCCGTTCTACTCCTAACGGCTGCGCTCGTTGTGTGCGGTTTTCCGGCGAAGAGTCATGCCGCAGCGAATGCAACCGCGAGTACGCAAGCCGTGCAATCGACGGCTCAGACTTCCAAGCCGCAATCGCAATCTGATGCGGAGAAACCGAAGACATCCACCGAGAAGGGCGAAGGATTGGTGTGGGTGAATACGAGCACAGGCGTGTATCACAAGAAGGGAAGCCGCTGGTACGGAAAGACGAAGAAGGGCAAGTACATGCTGGAAGCGGACGCAATCAAAGCAGGATACAAATCCGCAACGAAAGGGCATTGAAGCGGGACGATTGGATTTGAAGGAATGAGGCGAGTGCGGCGATTCCAAATAGAAAAGGAGAGAACGAGATGAAGGAAAAATTGAGCTGGAAAATTTTGGCGGCGCTGATTTTGATTTTGGGAATAGGCGCAGCGTACTCGCACGCGGCCACGGCAAAGGCCGAGTCAGCCATGACCACGGCCGTGCCGGCGGATGCGAGCGCGGCGCAATCGGCTTCCAAGGCTCCAGCGAAGGCGGGCGCTTTGCTGGACATCAATACGGCGACGAAAGATCAGTTGAAAGCCCTGCCGGGAATCGGCGATGCGTACTCGCAGAAGATCATCGACGGCCGTCCGTACAAGATGAAAACCGACTTGGTCAACAAAAAGATCATTCCGGCGGCGACGTACGCGAAAATCAAGGACCTGATCATCGCGAAGCAACCGAAATAGGCTGGACAAACAATCCTCGCGGTCTTGTTTGTTTGATTGCCTCCTGACAATTTGAATTGCGCGAGACATTTTCCTGTTCCGAAAGGCCCGGCAGCGATTTTTGCCGGGTCTTTTGATTTTTGTTGGAGCTCACTCGCCAAATAACAATTCCTCATTTCTCGCGGAGGATGACTTCGCCGTGGCCGACAAGTTGATCGTTGAGCCAGAGGCGGTACTTGTAGGTGGCCGCCTTTAGGCCGGCGCGAGGCGGGCCGCTGAAGAGGCGCATGCCGGCCGGGGCCTGAAAGATGTTGGAAGAAAAGGGGCAGCGATTGACGTCGAATTCGACGCGAAGATTGCCGGCGTCGGAGAGCCAGGAGATTTGATCGCCGGGATCGAGAACGACGACCTGGGGAATAAGACCAACGAGTACGGGGCGCTCTGCCATTGCGTTGTGGCTCCTTGCCGGTTGCACTCCGCGTGCAAATTGCACGGCGGGACGAACCGCCCGCATTCGGCGGAAGAAGAATGCACTCTTCGCTCGAGTTGACGGGATGGGGGGTACGCGAACCCCTGAAAACCGCGTGCAGACGGACGATAGCACACTTGAGGGTGGAGTTCCTGGCGGCAGGGGGGAGCGGAGGACAGCCAGGAGTGGCTGTCCCACCCGAGGCGAGATGGGAAACTCCGGGTGAAAGGGTGGTACCCCCCTGTTTTTTTGTAAGTGTTCATTCTAAAGGGTTTTAAGTCCTGCGTTTTGGAAGTGTTCATTTTAAAGAGCTTGCAGGCCAGTTTTTTGGAAGTGCGGATTCCAGAGGAGATAGAGGTTAGAGGTTGGTGGTTAGTGGATAGCAAGAAGTACAACAGCGGGCCCCTCGCAGCGCTCGGAAGGATCACTCGTTGGACGGATTCTCCGGCGGGAGAGACGCAGCCATCAGGCCGGGGGAGAGAAGAAGAGGCGAGGGATGAGGGCGGGATGGGCGTTACGGCCATGGGGAAGGATAGCAGAGGAATGGATTACTGTCAAGGTACAGTACTGTAGTTTTATCATTCGAATTGAGACGCGGGAAGTGGCGTGGATGGAAGGGGTTGGCGGGAAATTGGGAGTTTGGTGAGACGGAGTGGAGGGGCGTTTCCACGTTGGAAGGTTTGAACGTTCGCGGAGAAGAGCTCCGGACGTGACCGCAAGGCGACCAACTTCAATAGCGGCACCCGCGACAAAGATGGGAAGCGGCACTCGTCCTTGCCTCCGCCGTGCAATGTCCGCGCCACGCGCCGCTCAGCCCAAGTAGAGCGCATCACGGAATTTTGCGTGAAGAGCTTTGTCAAACGTGGCCAGGCGTAGCCCGGCTACTGAAGCGAAGGCCATCAGGTAGGAATCCGCCCAGTCCTTAGGGGCGGGACGCGTGTCGCTGGAGAACGATCGGAAAGATGCCTCCACTGTGGAAGGTTCTTCAAGAAAATGGATGCGGTCGTCGGCGCTCCAGAGGTCATAAACCTGCCATGCTTTTGCCTGGCTGAGAACCTTGTCGTCGCCCATCACGGCGTCGGTGGTGAGCAGGCGGAGCAGGCCGAGTTGCGTGAAGCGGCAGAAGCACAGGCGGGTACCGTCCCCTAACTGCTCGAACCACGCCTTGGCCGCGGGATGGTGGACATGACGCTGGTAGGAAAGGGCCAGCCAGACGTTGACATCAGGGAAAAGGAATGAGGTCGTAGATTTGGGCATTGTCGATTTCGAGAGTACCGGGGCGCTTGGAAGCAATCATGGGCAGGGTTACGCGGCGGGCGAGTTTTTTTCGCCTAACGCGGAGCTCGACTTCCACACCGCGAAGAATGAGTTCTTTTACGGAACGCTTCTCTCGGGCCGCTTTGGATTTCAGTTCCCGGTATAAGCCGTCGGGAATGTCCACTGTGGTGCGCATGCGTATAATTATGCCATATTTATGGTTGAGAGGAAAGCTCGGAGTGATGCGGGGAAGGAGCGGTGGGAATTGAGAGTCAAGTGAGACCGATTGTAGGGGCGTTTGCACGTTGGAAGGTTTGAACGTTCGCCGAGAAGAGCTTCGGAAGTAGGCTCAAGGACATGGACTTCAACACCGGGCCTAAAAGCCCCAGGCGTGGGGCTGGCGAGTGGGCAGGTGGCGGATTAGGGTTCACTCAGAAAAAATGAGGAGAAGAAAGACGAACCCTTTCAAAAACCAAAAACGAAGGTGTGGGGCACCACCACAAGAAAAGACAACTTCAAAATAGCTTCGGCGAGTATAGGGTGTGCTACCCGCCGGATCCGAGTTAGTTGAATGGTATAAGGGACCAATCTTGCGTTATACTTCTGCCCCACCGTGATTCTCTGCGGCGACTGATTTTCCGCGCAGAGGTGTCCACGCATGAATAAATCGCGCTGTGGAAAAATGTTCATTGCAGCTCTCGCGCTCGGGCTGACTTTCTTCAGCGTTCCCGTTGCGTCTCAACAGCAGACTGCGGCGCTTCGCGCAAACGATACCGAACTGCTGATGCTCGGTACTGCGGGCGGTCCGCCTTTGCGCAAGGATCGCTCCGAGCCAGCCACGCTGCTCATCGTCGATGGGCGGCTGTATTTAATCGACTGTGGCATTGGAACCATCCGGCGCCTAGTCGATGTTGGGATTCCATCGGAAACGATTGGAACGATCTTCCTTACGCACTTGCACCCGGACCATGATCTCGGCCTCGTCGACGTGATGGCCAACGATTACTTTCACCTTGATCTCGCCTCCGACGCGCGGAAAATCAACATCTACGGGCCGCCGCAAACGAGCGAATTGGTCGAATCCGCCTTTCACTACATCAGCATTCCCTTTGAAGTGTTTGCCGCGGAAAAGTCCGGGTTCCAGCTTGGCCGGCCGAACCATGGCCTGACCAGTCCTTTTGTCGCTCACGAAGTCGGTGGCCAGGGAGTTGTTTACCGCGATGACAAAATTCAGATCATGGCTGCCGAGAATTCGCATTACGCGCTCATGCCGCCGCAGTTCCGCGCGCATTTCAAGTCATATTCGTACCGTATTCAGACGCCCCATGGTGTGGTGGTATTCACCGGCGACACCGGGCCCAGTGATGCGGTCGTGAAACTTGCGATGGGCGCCGACGTTCTCGTTGCCGAAGTGGAGCCGAGTTCGGACGAGCTACGCGGGATCATTGACCAGATGGCTGCCCAGAACCACTGGCCACCTGTCCGCAAACAGGAGTTTACCGCGCACATGGAGAAGGAACATCTCACCGTGGACAGCCTCGGAGAACTTGCCTCGAAAGCCCAAGTACAATCGGTTCTCTTCTATCACTATGACCCGCAAAACAGCGCGGAGCAGCAGGCTCTCGTCGCCGGCATGAAGAAGCATTTTCACGGACCGGTTCTGGCGCCGATGGATCTGGACCGGTTCTGTCTGTCGAAGGACGAAGCGCAATCGGAGAAAGCTAAATTCAAATCGTGCGGGCAGAATACAGCTGATCAAGAGTAAGGAGGGTGGGGCCATCGATTCTCCTGATTTTTCAGCTTGAAGAAGAGGCACGAAGAGAGGATACCACTTTCGTAATTCACCGTGGGGTGATAAGACGAGGGGCACCCCGCAAGAAAAATCAAAATCGTTTCGTCGAGTTTAGGGTGTCCCACCCAAATCGACCTTTCCCTCTCCTTATTTGAATACATATCGCATCACCAAGAATCCCAAGGCCGCCGCTGCTCCAGCGACCAGGACAATCCGTCGCCACCGTGAGCGGAAGTTGGATGGTGCCGCGACGAACAGGCATAGGCAAATTATCCAGGGGCCTAGGAGGAATGCCGTCGGACGGGATACCAAGTGGGTCTCCAGCAGCACGATGAAAAGCACAGTACCCACGTATTGTGCTACCGTCGATCTATCGAAATATCCTTTTTCGGTGTCCATTCCAGTTACTCTGGTGGTGAACTGAAATCAGGTATCAAAGAGCCTGGACAACCTGCGACTGTTTGAGTCAATAGGTGGAAGTTCGACGCGGCGGCGTGATACGTACTGACCGCCGCTGCTTTGGCGGGTGGCGCCTTCGATTCTCCTGATCTTTCTGCTTGAAGAAGAGGCACGAGGAGAGCATACCACTTTCGTAATTCACCGTGGGGTGATAAGACGAGGGGCACCCCCACAAGCAAAATCAAAATCGTTTCGTCGAGTTTAGGGTGTCGCACCCCGCACGCGTGCTTCCAAATAGTCGGGGATGGGATTCCAAGGTCAAAGGTGACTGAGGGAATGGCACCGCATCGGCAATTTCCGCGCGAGGCGCGCAGGGGAATGGGAGGAGAATCGAGGCCAAGACCCAGGTTCAAACGACGAACCTGGGGCATTCTCCGCGTTAGTCTGATTCGCAAACTCAAGAAGGACTGTTCCTTTGTCTAATCAACGAGAGGGTCACAGATTCGGTGACGGTGCACCGGGGCGCGGGCGCTGAAGTTGTGGCTGCGGGAAAAGCGGATTTGGTACAAATCAGACTGCATCGAAATCGGTGGCCGGAGCATCTGTTTCCACTGTGAATGGCGAGGCGGATTGAGCGCGAGTTGAAAAATCCAAGGAGGAGCTATGGCAACGACGAGAGTGGGAGCAAAACCGATGATGGCGGCGCAGATTTCGAAGGCGGGAGGCGATTTCGAGATTGTGGAGCGGGAGATACCAAAGCCGGGGGCGGGGCAGGTGCGGATCAAGGTGCAGGCTTGCGGAGTTTGCCATAGCGACGTTTTGACGAAAGAAGGGGCGTGGCCGGGGATTCAGTATCCGCGAGTGCCGGGGCATGAAGTGGCGGGGATTATTGATGAAGTGGGCGCGGGAGTGACCGCATGGAAGCAGGGGCAGCGCGTGGGGGTCGGTTGGCACGGCGGGCAGGACAATACGTGTCCGGAATGCCGGCGCGGAGATTTTCGAAATTGCCGGAATCAGAAGATATCGGGAATTAGTTATGACGGGGGATATCAACAATACATGGTGGCTCCTGTGGAAGCGCTGGCGGCGATACCGGAAAGCTTGAGCGACGTGGAAGCGGCGCCGCTGCTGTGCGCGGGGATCACGACTTACAACGCGCTGCGGCACAGTGGGGCGATGCCGGGCGACCTGGTTGCGGTGCAGGGAATCGGCGGGCTGGGGCATCTTGGAGTTCAATTCGCGAATAAGTTTGGCTATAACGTGGCGGCGGTGGGGCGGGGAGCGGAAACGGGTGCGCTGGCGAAGAAGCTCGGAGCGAAAGTGTACATCGATAGCGCGGCGACGAACGCCGCCGAGGAGTTGCAGAAACTGGGCGGGGCAAAGGTGATTCTGGCGACGGCGCCAAACTCGAAGGCGATGTCCGAGCTGATCAACGGGCTGGGACCGAACGGAAAGCTGATGGTGGTAGGCGCGACATTCGATCCGATCGAGGTATCGCCAGTACAGCTGATTACTGGGAGCAAAACGATTCAAGGCTGGGCGGCAGGGACAGCGGCGGATTCCGAAGACACGCTGCGATTCGCCGAGTTGAGCGGTGTGCGCCCGATGATTGAAACATATCCGCTGGAAAAAGCGGCGGAAGCTTACGCGCGGATGATGAGCGGGAAGGCGGAATTTCGCGTCGTACTGACGATGTGAAGGCCGCTGTAGATCAAAGCGAGGACGAAGGCAAACGAAAGCTTGCTTGAGCCCAGGAGGAAGCGCGAGGAGGGTAGGAGTCGAGGCGTTCCTTGTAGAGGAGGAGTAGGAGCCACCGGCGAAGGGCGTGATGCCTCTGTTGGGGCGCGATCAAGCTGCGGGAGGCGGAGAGGTTGGAGAAGGAGTGGAAGCCGGGAGGCCGAGGGCTTCGTTGATGGACTTGAGGAGGGTGTCGAGGTCGACGGGTTTTTGGAAATAGGCGATGGCGCCGGCTTTGAGAGCGGCATCGCGATTGGCTTTTGGATCGCGCGAGCTGACCACGATGATGGGAATGGTGTTGGTGTTGATGAGCATTTGAAGACGTTGGAGGACGACGAAGCCGTCCCCGGCGGGAAGGCCGAGGTCGAGGAGGATGAGGTCGGGCTGCTCTTTGCGAGCGGTGCTGATGGCGGTCATGCCGTCGCGCGCGGCGGCGATATCGAATCCAGCGGATTTGAGGCGGCGAGCGAGAAGGGTAAGCTGGAGATTTTCATCCTCGACAATTAGAATTTTCTTTCCGGACATTGCAACGCGTAGCCTCTACCCTCTTGAGCAATCCCAATTCCGGCATGGCAGCGGAGAATCTGGGCTTTCCAATTGAGTATGCGATTGTGTGGGGGATATTACCAGAGAGATAGAGGATCGAGGCAAGAGGAAGAACCAAGAGAGTAACTGTGCCAACGTGAAACATTGGTTGAAAGCGGGGAGAGGCGGGGGAAATACCAAAGTGGGAAGGGGCATAGTACAATCCGGCGCGGGCGTTGAAGGAAGCGTCGAGGCGGAAGGGTGACGGATGAAAACTGGGCGATGGGTGACTGGAATTGGGAGCGTGATTTTATTTCTGACGGGGATTGGACATGGAGCGAAGTTCGGGGAATTGCAGGGGATGATTGCGGCGAGCGTTATGAAGGCGCCACTGGACGGAATTGCGAGGGCATGCTGGCTGGTCTTTTCCGGTGAGATGGTGGGGCTGGCGGTGATCGCGACGGTGGCGAGCATGATGGCGGGCGGATGGCGGATCGTGGTGATTTGCGGATTGACGATGGTTCTGGATGCAGGGCTGCTGCTGCATTTTTTGGGGCCATTCGTGGGCGTGTACGTTTCGGCGGTGGTGGCGGTGCTGTATCTTGCGGGAGGCTTTTTGCAGAGAAAACAGGCGGATTGAGAAGGCTGCGCGAGGACGATTAGCGGCCAAATTGACGGTTGCGGTCACGAGGGGCGATGCGCGAAAATTAGCGCTCCCGCCGAGGCTGAGAAGTTCCCCTGAGAGTGAGAGCGTTGGCGGGTCGGGCCCACGGAGCAGCACGAGAAAAAGAAGGTAAAAGAAAATGACGCAACACATTGGAGAGCTGAATCCACCAAGCCGATTGATGCTGACGCCGGGACCGTCGTCGATAGACTCGAGAGTGTACCGGGCGCTGGCGGCGCCGCTGGTGGGTCACCTCGATCCGTGGTTCAAGGGGTGCATGGACGACACGCAGGCGTTACTGCGGCAGATTTTTCAGACGGAGAACCGGTTGACGATGCCGCTGTCGGCGTCGGGATCGGGCGGGATCGAAGCATCGGTACTGAACACGCTGGAAGAGGGTGATGAAGCGATTGTTGCGGTGAATGGAGTGTTTTCGGACAGGATGTTCGAGATTGCGTCGAGGGCGACGACGAAAGTGACTAAGGTTGAGGCGCCGTACGGGCTGCCGGTGGACGCGGAAGACGTGCGGCGAGCGGGCAAGGGCAAAAAAATCAAGATGATCGGATTGGCGCATGGGGAGACTTCGTCGGGAGTGGTGACGAAGCTGGATGCGTACCGAAAGGTGGCGGACGAGTTGGGCGCGCTGCTGGTAGTGGACACTGTAGCGTCGCTGGCGGCGGTGCCACTGCACGTGGATCGCGAAAGAGTGGATATTTGCTTCAGCGGATCGCAGAAGGCAATCAGCGCGCCGCCGGGGATGTCGCCGATTACGGTGAGCGTGGCGGCTGAGGAAGTTTTTCGCAAACGGAAGACTAAGGTTCAGAGCTGGTACTTTGATTTGACGACGGCAATGAATTACTGGGGGAAGGAACGGCTGTATCACCACACGCCGCCGATATCTTTAATATATGCACTGCGGGAGGCGATGAGGATTGTGGTGGAGGAAGGGCTGGAAGCACGCTGGGAGCGGCACCGGGTGAACCAACAGGCGCTGATCGCGGGAGTAGAGGCGATGGGGATGGGGTTGCTGGTGAAGAACCCGGCGGATCGGCTGCCGACTGTGACAGCGGTGATGATCCCGAGCGGGATCGAGGATGCGAAGGTGAGGAATCAGTTGCTGGATGAATTCAATATCGAGATTGCTGGCGGGTTTGGGCCAGTGAAAGGGAAAATCTGGCGAGTGGGATTGATGGGGCATTGCAGCCAGAAGCCGAATGTTCTGCTGTTCCTTTCGGCGCTGGAGAAGGTGCTCGGGGAACAAGGATTCCGCGCGCCGGCGGGAGCCGGGGTGGCGGCGGCGATCGAGAGTTATTCGCACGCGGAGACAGCGGCAGCGGTGAGCCGATAGGAGCAGAGGTTAGTGGTCGGAGATTAGAGATCGGAAGAAGTCGATAGGAAGAGGAAACTCGTGACGACACGGCCGGTACTAGCGAATGCTGGGGCGATGAGCCAGTTTGTGGGAGCGTTTGAAGTGACCTCGAAGCTGAGCGGGCAGGTGTATCAGTGCAGGTTTTCGCACATGTGGAATGGAGTAGCGACGAGGCATAGCGACACGATTGACACGAAGTTTTATGTGGACGGAGAGGCGCGGGTGGTGGGATTGGCGCACACTGCGTTCGTGAAGTTCCGGGAAAAGCGAGGGCGGGACCTGACCGACCGGGAAGCGAGCTTCGTTTCGGCGGAGTATTTACGCGAGAGGCTAGAAGAAGATGATGAGCGGCCGCTATACGATGTAACGGAAGCGGATGTGGTGAGACTGATCGAGGAAGTCGGAATCAAGTAGCGGTGAGTTGTGAGTCGAGGAACGAGGGAGGCCGGAAGCGAGTCAATCGCAAGGTTCGGCACGGAAAGCGGCGAGACGAGGATGGTGCAAGCCATCGCGGCGAACGAAGTAGATGACCAGAAGCATCAACAGAGAGCCGGCAACCATCACGCCGACGGCAACCTGTAGACCGAGCTGAAGGTCGCTGGCGTCGGAGATTTTCCCCACGAGTTGCGGACCCAAAGCACCCAAAAGCTGAGTGACGAACATGTAGACGCCGATGGCGGTGGCGTGGGCGCGTTGTGGCGTGAGGTCATGCAAGACGGCGGTGACGGGGCCGTGATACCAGGACATAAAGAAGCCGCCGATGAAGAGAGCGGCGAGAAAAATCGATTTTTCGTCGGATTGAATGGCGAGGAGGACACAGGGAGCGGCGAACAAGAAGGCAGCGGCTATGACCATGATGCGTCCGTAGGGAAATTTTCGTTGGAGGCGGTCAGCGAGATAACCGCCGGCGAGCACCCCCAACAAGAGAGAGAGCAGCGCGATGACGGCGATGGAGACGGAAGCCTCCCTGAGGCTGAACTCCTTATAGTTGACTGCAAAATCGGTGCCCCAAGTGAGGAGCGAGACGCTGGCGAAAGTGATGCAAGTTCCGGCGACAATCATGGCGAGATAGGCGGGGACGGAGAGCAGACTGAGGATCGGAACGACTTCGGAGCGAGGCCTGCGAGGAGGCTCGGGCAGCTTGATGACAAAGAGGCCCGGAAGCATGCAAACCAGACCGACGACGATGAAAGTGTATTTCCAGCCGTGGGCTTCGCCCATAATTCCACCGAAGGCCTGGCCGGCGGCGCCGCCGAGGAGCATGCCGGAAGCAAAAATGGATTGAGCCATGGCGCGGCGCTGATAGGGAAAAGAGTCCGTGATCATGGACTGAGCGGCAGGAGCGTAAGCAGCCTCACCGACGCCGATGAGGGCGCGGAAAACGAGTAACATCAGGAAGGACGAGGCGAAACCGCAAGCGATAGTCGCGAGGCTCCAGAAAGCGACGCCCGCGGCAATGATCTGGGTGCGCCCCCAACGGTCGGCGAAAAAACCACAGGGAATGCTGGCAACCGCGAGGACAACAAGGAGCCAGGTCTGCAGTGAGCCGAGGTGCATGTCGGACAGACTCATTTGCCGGCGAAGAAGGGGCAGGAGTGGCACGACGACCTGCCGATCGGAAAAGTTGACAAAATTGATCAAAGCAAGTACAGCAAGGAGTCGAAGCTGATAGGCAGACAGCGGAGATGGATTCGACGCCATAGTTAAATTGCCCGAGAGTTCGAGCGAAACCTGGATCGCAAGGGTCTGAGAGATTATATACCGCCGATGAAAGCCGCCACTCCCCCGAACATTACAACGAGTAGCCGTCTAACAACTGTACTTTCCTACGGTGCGATATTGCTTCTGGGATACCTGGTGTACCTGATCGCGGAGCCGTTCCTGGTGCCGCTGGCGTGGTCGGCCGTGCTGGCGATTTTTTTCTACCCATTGCATGAAAAGATCTTGAAGAAGATGAAGCCTACGGGGGCAGCGTTGACGAGCACGCTGGGAGTCACAGTGCTGCTGATCGTACCGGCGCTGGTGATTCTGGTGTTCACGGCGAAGGAAGCTCTCGACGCGACGGCACGGGTTCAGAGCGCGCTGGCGGTTCATGGGCAGGGGCCAAACGAAGGCCTGCTAATGAGGGTAGAGGATTGGATTCGACTGAAGGTTCCGCGATCCTGGAGCGGGTGGGATTTATCCGATCCATTGAAGCAAGCGGGAGAAAAGATAGCCGCTTTTCTGGGAGCAAGGTTCGCGGGGCTAGTGAAGAATCTAGTCAGTTTTTTTGTGGACCTATTCATCTTGATTTTTGCCCTGTTTTTCATGTTTCGAGATGGAGAGACGGTGGTGCATGGCGTCAGGCACCTTCTGCCCTTTGATGAGGATATTCAGACAGATATGGTAGAGGAATCGAGAGACCTGATTTTTGCGAGCGTTGCCGTGGGTTTACTCGTGGCCGCGATTCAGGGAGTGCTTGGAGGGCTGTCGTTTGCGGTGGTGGGAATTTCGGCACCAATTTTTTGGGGAGTTTTCATCGCATTTTTCTCACTTGTGCCGGTGGTAGGTTCGGCACTGATCTGGGGCCCGGCGTCGATCTGGCTTTTGCTAAGCGGCCACTGGGGGCAGGCCCTGCTGGTTGTGGCGATTTGCGGAGGAGTATCGACGGTGGCGGACAACATCGTGCGGCCGCTGTTATTGCGTAATCGAACGCGATTGAACGAATTGTTGCTGTTCATAGCCGTGCTCGGAGGATTGGAAGCGTTCGGTCTGCTCGGACTGGTGATAGGGCCAACCATCGTAGCAGCGGCAATGGGTGTGTTTCGAGTGTACATGGAGAGGCGGGATGAGTTGGCGGCGCGTCAGGCGTAGCTTCCCCGCGAGCGAGCGGGGGCAGACTTTCAGGCTGGGAAACGCGGAAGGGGAAACTCGGTTGGGCGCGACGTGGGTGTGCTAGAGTACCCGGCTCGGATGAGTTCCAATAACCTTAAACCCGCTGCGGCGCATACGGAACTGCCGCCCACGAAGCTGCGTTGGCGGTGCGAGCTGGCGCGCATACCCTTTGAAACAACGGCACAGGCGGAGCTGCGCGAAGGGTTCATCGGGCAAGAGCGTGCACTGCGTGCGCTGAAGATGGGCGTGGAGCTATCCGCGCCGGGATACAACGTATTTGTATGCGGGTTGGCAGGTACAAGCCGCGGCGGAACGATTGCGCACATGATCGAAGACTTGCACCCAACTACAAAGCCCTCGCTGGACCGCTGTTACGTCAACAATTTCAAGATCGCCGACCGGCCGAGGTTGCTATCTCTGCCGCGAGGACAGGCGAACGCCTTTAAGAAAGATATCCAGGCGGGAATCGATTTTCTGCGGCGGCGGATACCGCAAGTGTTTGAAGGTGAGCCGTTCCAAAGACAAAAAGGTCGGATTGTAGAGCGATTCACGGTCCGCGAAAAAGAGTTGATGGACGATTTTACGCGGCGAATCGCACGGGAACAGTTTGCGCTCGGGCACATGCAGGTGGGAGCCGTTGCGCTGCCAGAGATTTTCCCGGTGCTCGAAGGGCAGATGGTGCCGATCGAAGATATATCGAAGATGGTGCATGAAGGAAAGCTCGAATCGTCAGTGGCCGAGGATATCGAGAGGAAGTACGAACAGTTCCGGCAGGAATTTACAGTAGTCTACCGGAAAACTCTGACGCTATCGCGCGAGTTGGCGAGCGAGCTGAGCTATCTGGAGCAGGAAGCGGCGTCGGTGCTTGTGGATGGAGTAATTGAAGAGTTGAAAGAGAAATATCCGGGAACGAATGTCGCCGAGTATCTCGAAGAGGTGCGGCATCATCTGCTCGATAACCTGGATCCTTTCAAGGAACGCGAAGGCGAGGGAGAGCAGGAGGGCGAGGCGCCCGATGGTTTGCCGAAAATGCCTGGGCCAGGAGGCCCGGAGCGCGATCCCTTCCGCTTGTATGGCGTGAACGTGATTCTGGCTCATGGGGATGACGAAGGTTCGCCGGTGATCTTCGAGACCACTCCGACGTATGCCAATCTGTTCGGAACGATCCAGAGGGCGTACGACACAAGGGGCGGTTGGACGAGCGACTTCATGGATCTGCGCGGCGGGTCCCTGCTGCGCGCAGACGGCGGATTCTTGATTATGTACTCGATGGAGGCAATCTCCGAAGTGGGGGTGTGGAGGGCGCTGAAGCGAACGCTGAATCACAACCGGCTCGAAATACAGCCACTGGAGATGTTTTATCCGTTCGGGGGAAGTGCGCTGAAGCCGGAAGCAGTGGAGATCAACGTCAAAGTGATTTTGATTGGCGACCGGCAGCTCTACGAAATGCTGTACGAGTACGAAGAGGATTTTCAGAAGATATTCAAGGTGCGTGTGGAGTTCGACGAAGAGATGCCCATGAGCGACGGCGTGATCGCCGAGTATGCGGGGCGATTGCGGACGCTTTCCGAGAAAGAGGGGCTTTACCCGTTCGATCGCGGCGCGTTTGCGGCGATGCTGGAATATGGCGTTCGCAAAGCGGGGCGGCGGAACAAGGTGACGGCGCGGTTTGTGGATATCGCCGACCTGGCACGGGAAGCGCACTACGCGGCGGCCGCTGCGGGAGAAAGAGTCGTGCGAGCGGCGCATGTGAGGGACGCGCTGGCATCGAAGATGGAGCGGCACAACCTGATCGAAACGCGGATCCGCGAAATGATTGAAGAAGGGACGCTGCTGGTGGACGTGACTGGAGAGCGCGTTGGGCAGGTGAATGGACTAAGCGTGCTGGAGATTGGCGGGTATTCGTTTGGTAAGCCGGTGCGAATAACGGCTTCGGCGGCGCTCGGCAAAGCCGGGATCATCAACATCGAGCGCGAATCAAATTTGAGCGGACGGTTTCACGACAAGGGCGTGCACATCATTTCGGGATATTTGCGGAGCCTGTTTGCGCAGGACAAACCGTTGTCGCTGGCGGCGAGCATTTGTTTTGAGCAGTCGTATTCCGGTGTGGATGGAGACAGCGCGAGTTCGACGGAAATCTATGCGCTGGCTTCGGCGCTTTCCGGAATTCCATTGCGGCAGGATATTGCCGTAACCGGATCGATGAATCAGCAAGGAGACATTCAGGCGATTGGCGGCATCAACGAGAAGATCGAGGGATTCTTTGACGTGTGCCGGATCAAGGGATTGACGGGGACGCAGGGCGTGCTCATGCCCGAATCAAACGTTGAAGATTTGATGCTGCGGGAAGACGTGATGGATGCAGTGGCGGCGGGAAAGTTTCATATCTGGCCAGTGGGCAGAATCGAGCAGGGAATTGAGATTTTGACGAAGGGCACGGCCGGGCGGCGGAACGGCGACGGAACGTTTGAGGCAGGGACAGTATTTGGTTTGATGAATGAGAAATTGACGGAGATGGCGAAGACATTAAAAGAGTTCGAATAGCAAGTCCTCAGGATTGCCCAGCAACAGAGATATCCAACCGAAAAAAACCATCCAACTTCGGCGTGCTACTTGTGCCGTGGTGGAGGTGCTATATACGCCTGCCGATGGTCAACGCGATAGTCCGGCGCAGGCGTAACAGAGATTGAAGAGCTCGCGCCGGCAGAATACACGATTCGGACATCGATCGAGTGTAACTTGCCGTCGTGCACGGGTGGCACGAAACCAAGATTGTATTCATGGCGAACGAGTTGAGCGATCTGTGCAAAGACTGCGGCATAGTCCTTGCCGGTGATGGGGAAATAGGCGCGGCCTCCATTAGCCTGCGCGATAGACTTTAACTCCTCATCAGCCTTGGCGAGGGCTTCGTTGACGGCTTGCGTTTTCTCAGGAACAGTTTGGGGTTTTTTCGAGCGTTTCTTTTCCGCGGGCTGGGGAACGCGGAGTTCGGCGCCGAGAGAGACGGACAAAACGCGCACGTCGGTGGATTTCAATCGGACCAGGAGGTTCTGGATGGCGGCGGCTGGGGAAGTATCGACACCCGTGGAGAGCAGAACAAGAGTCTTCTTGCCGGGGATGCGAGCGAGCCAATCGAGCGCGGTGGCCATGCTGGAAGCGAGATTGAGTTGGCTAAAGCCGAGATTGAAGCGCAACTGATCGATAGCGCCGGCAGCTAGGGATTTGTCGGGAGTGAAATTAAGGATGGGTTCAGGGGCTACATTGTAACGTGCAATGGCGACCTGGTCGTTGGGGGAAAGGCCGTCGAGGAGCGCGTGGACGGCTTGAAGATGGCCGCCCCGAAGCAGATAGACGGCTGGCCCGGCTTCGATGAGGAAGAGGACTTGAGCAGGTTCGTCGACGTTTAGGAAATCCGTGATGGGCTGTTCGACGCCATCATCGAACACACGAAAGTTTTCTCGGCGCATGCCGCCGACGAACTCTCCGCTGGAATCAGTGACCAAAACACCGACATCGACGCGGTCGACGGTGACGCGAATGTCAGGATCGGGCTGGACAGGCTGCTGGGGAAAAGCGGTCGGCACCAGCAATAGCGCGCACGAACCAAAAAGGAGGGCGCGAATTTGAAGGCGAGGCAACACGATGGAAATTCGCATGGTAGAACGCGGCTGGAAAAGACAGAAGCCCCGTCCCGCACGAAGTTTCCAGAATGCGGAACAGGGCCTGCGACTGCTAACGGAAATCGGCAGAGTCTGGACTACGGCTTGGTCGGAGCTGCTGCCGGGGCAGCGGCGGGAGGCGCGCTCGGGGCCGCTTCCTTTGGAGTCGAAAGATAGCCGGTTGCCTGGTTCTTGGTGACGTCGAAAACTACGATTTCGTAGGGAGACATGCGCGAGGCGCCCTTAACATAGAACTGGACGGGCTCGCCGGCTGTCTTGTCTTTCTTTTCGATGCTGCGGTCATCCACCAGGACCATCAAGGTGTATTTTGATCTCTTCTGGTCGGTCTTCGTGAGGGTAAGCTGGATCGGGCCGACTTTTTGGCTGTGCTTGGATTTCGTGAGAGAGAATTCATAGTAATTGCGATCACCGCGGCGTTTCAGTTCTTCGAGGTCATCGTGGTTGCGGGCGATAAGGCCGCTCATGACGCCCTCGTCGCCGGTGACTCGCTCGAGCTTGCCCTTCGTCACTTCGAGGTCACTTTTCGTGGCTTCGAGATCTTTCTTGGCGCCCCCAACTTCGGTGGCTACCGCGCCAATTTGTTCCTGGCTTTCCTTCCTGGCCTGTGACAATTGGGCGGTGAGCTTCTGGTCGGAGGCAATCTGCTCCTTGCGAATGGATTCGGCGCGGCTCTTGGCTTCGGCGAGTTCGGCGACGGTCATACCCATCTTTTGTTCGGTGACTTCGATGTGGCCCTTCAAGTCGGCTAGACGCGAATTGGCTTGCTCGAGCTGTGCGGTCAAGACTTTATTATTGTCCTGCTCCTTGGCAAGGCTTTGCTCGAGCCGAGAAATTCCAGAGTAGCCCACATAGCCGAGAGCAGCTACGACCACGAAAAGCACGACAAACAGCACTGCGATCCAGCGCGGCGTTCCAGTGGATTCGTAACGATAAGACTCTTCTGGGCTCGGCACATTTGGAGAAATGCTCATTCCCCCTCCTCGGTCATGGCTCCGACCTGGGCACCGGATGCCGGTGAAATTATCTAACGCAATGTCCGCCGTGTCTATGGCGTGGTCAACGGGGCTTGCCTCTCCGCAGGGGAACCTTAAGTCCAGCTTTCTTGTCAGCAGGAAGCCGCGGCCAGCGTGCAAATATCGAAGTAGTTAAACCACCTCGTGGCGTAAATTCGCCGCGGACGACGCACCACTCCGGACGGACAGCTTCGACAATATCATGAAGAATCTTGTTCACGGCATTTTCGTAAAAAATGCCCAGATCGCGATAGGCGAGGAGGTACATCTTGAGAGCTTTGAGTTCGAGACATACTTTGCGCGGCATATATTGAATGGAAATGGTGCCGTAATCGGGCAGCCCGGTCTTTGGACAGACGGAAGTGTACTCTGGAAAACGAGTTGTAATGATGTAGCCAGGAAACTGGTTAGGCCAGGTATCGAGTTTCGGCAATTTTGTATGGATGCCCGCGCGGGCGTGGTCCGATGTGTAATCAGCCATGATAGTTCCTATTGTACGATGACTTGAAGGCGACTGCCTCTTGCCGAAGTGCGACACATCCCCTATCCTTTGCGGAAGGGTCCCTCGGAATCTTTCGATGAAATGCCCAGCGTGTCACTCGGCAGACTGCCGGCGATCGAGGCGGCGGTCGGTCTACGACTACTTGTTCAGCGCTGGAGGTGTCCTGCCCTGGCGCTGCAATGTTTGCGAGGCGCGCTTTTACTCGCGCACGAAATCGTTTCGGAATTCAATGTACGCACACTGCGGCATATGCGGAAACCTCGAGTTGCAACAGATCGCGGCGGATAAAGTTCCTGGAGTAACGTCTCTCTTATGGCGATTGCTTGGTCTGCCGGCGGTGCGCTGCGCTCCTTGCAGACACAAATTTTTTTCGTTGCGGCCCTTGCTGCCGGAAGAACGGCTGGCTAAGGTCTCGGCGCAAAATAGCGCAGCGAAATTCTAATTTCTTACCACGCCAGTCCCACTTCATGAAGTATTAGCACAGGACTTTTCAGTACCTCATTCTCTGTACTCATTGCAGCCTTTCGCGCATTCGGAAATCGCCTTAGCCTGAAGAGGCCTCGGAGGGATCCATGGAAAAGAACATTCGCCTCATCTCGGCCAACCGGCCCTGTCTCCTGCGGGAGTTGGTGATCTCGAGTTTTACGGAGCCTTCAGGGAACCGCATCGTGGCCTAGCTCCTTCTGTGGCTGTTGCTTGCTCAGGCCGGTAGACCGTGCGAAAATGAGCTCACTGACCGAATTGTGCGAATCCTGACTTTACTTCGCGCAACTCTCTGGCGCTATCGTCTAGGGGTCTAGGACATCGCCCTCTCAAGGCGGAAACACGGGTTCGAATCCCGTTAGCGCTACCAAAAGTTCCTAACCTATTCTGACCCTGATCAATCCGGTCACCCTACACGCCGCATTCTTGGAAGCATACTCCTCGAGTCATAGCTCTGCATTTGTGTTGGTGAAGCGGTACATCATTCCTCCGGACTGCCACATGGGATCGCAACTGGACTAGAAATACGGACCCGCAAGTTCGACTTCACTCCCTCCAGACTGCGCCGTTAACCGACACGAAATAAGGAGGTTAGTGTTGCGTTTTACACGTTAGACACTCCGTACTATACGGGTACTAGTACGGAACACTGTACTTCCCAAAACGTGACAACGCCTGTTTCATTTCGGAAACTTAAAGTATGGCGAACCCTCTCTCAGAGCTTCCGCGGCCTGCGAATTCAGCATCAGGCTTGAATGCGGCACAGGTCTGCCATTCGCGGAATACGACCATCGTTTCTCGCGATGTCGCTGGCGAAACGATCGTTGTACCCATTTGCCGGGGCGTCGGAGATCTTGACTCCGTTTATACCTTCAATGAGGTTGGTCGGAGCCTGTGGAAACTTCTAGAGAGCGGCCGGACCGTCGATGAACTGGCCAATTGGGTAGCCGCAAATTACGAAGTGAACTCGGATCAAGCGCTCAGTGATGTCCAGAATTACATCGCTGAACTCCAGGAAGCAGGCTTGATTCGTTCGAGCTAGCCAGTCGCACTCCTTCTCGAAATGGCTGGAAAGCCCTAAGAGGCGTCGAGTGTGAACTGCGCGCACGCGAGGCAGTTCTAGTACCTGCTTGAATCTTTTTGGAGAAGGGTTGGACTTGCAGACGGCAGCATACAGTGAGTTAACGGGCTTGGTTCACAAGCGTTTTCAGGGGAAACGTGCGCCTCTCGAGGTGTCCATCGAGGTCACTCGCCGCTGTCCGCTCGATTGCCTCCATTGTTACAACAACTTGCCGATGAGCGATCACGCGGCCCGCGCCGAGGAGCTTACGCTTGACGAGCATCGCCGCCTCCTTGACGAGCTTGTTGACGCCGGCTGCCTCTGGCTGCTCTACACCGGCGGAGAAATTTTCGCCCGCAAGGATTTTCTCGAGATTTACACCGAAGCCAAAAATCGTGGATTTCTGATCACTCTGTTCACGAATGGGACGATGATCAACGAGCGGATTGCGGACTATCTCGTCCAGTACCGGCCCTTCGCCGTCGAAATTACGCTCTACGGAGCGACCCGCGAAACCTATGAGGCACTCACTCAGATTCCGGGCTCTTACGACCGCTGCATGCGTGGCATCCGGCTGCTCCTGGATCGGGGGCTTCCCTTAAAACTCAAGACCGTGCCAACCACCATCAACCGGCACGAAATTTCCGAAATGAAACGGCTCGCCGAAGAAGAGTTCGGTGTCGAATTCAAGTTTGACTCTTTGATCAATCCGCGGATCGATTGTTCGCAGAGCCCCCTGGCCGTCAGGCTCACACCGGAGCAAGCGGTTGAGCTCGATTTTGCCGATCCAAAACGCAAGGAAGATTACCGAAAGATGGCCGAGCGGGATTTGAGCGCGCCGTTCGACCTCACCGTGGAAAGCGAGTCCCGCCAGAAGTATTCCTGCGGCGGCGGAGTCGCCGGCTGCGCCATCGATCCTTACGGTTTGATGAGCATCTGCGTGATATCGCATCAGCAGGGCTACAACATCCGCGCAGGCAGCTTCCGGGAGGGCTGGGAAGGCCCACTCCGTGAGATTCGCAATCAACCGCGCACACGGCCATCCATCTGCGATCGCTGCCGGATTCAATCTCTCTGCAGCATGTGCCCTGCGAATGGCGAGTTGGAAAATGGGGACCAGGAATCTCCCGTCTCCTTTCTCTGCCAGGTAGCTCATCTCCGCGCTTACGCGTTCGGACATGAAGTGCCCGAACATGGCGATTGTGAGTGTTGCGACGGCGGCAAGCATCATTCGGAGCTGCTGGCCGCGTCCGGTCGCCTGAAAAATCTCCAAACCGATCCCAATGGCTGGATGGGAGGCAGGCTTGTGTCGCCTGTCTTGAACGTTCTGCAACCTAGTTCCGGGTGTGGAAGCGGCGGATGCCATTCCTGCGCTCCCACGCTCGGATAGCTGAAAACAAAAATGAGCGAAGAACACGACAAGAATCTGCCGCAAGCGCACGAAAAGGGGCCTTACGAACCGCCAAAGGTGATCCGTGTAAGCCTCAGGCCCGAAGAGGCTGTGCTCGGCCATTGCAAGATCACTGGCGCAGCGGGACCCGTCTCGGGCTCTTGCCGTTCGGTTGTTGCATGCCGGTCGTTAGGCTCATGAGAGAACGAAGACCCAACATGCAGACCTCTCAACACGAATATGGGCAGGCGAACACGGTGAGCGAGCCATCATTCCTAGGCGTTCCCCAGGTTTCTTACCGGATTGGCGGGATTACCTTTGGCCTGCAATCCGAAGTCGGCTTGTGCATCGCTCTGGAAAAGGAACTACGGGCGTTCGAGGTCGTCGCAGATTCTTGCGACGTGGATCTGCGAATCGCTTGGGCCGATTCGCTTGAGATTCCGACTTCGCGCCTCTCATTTCACTCTGGCGGTCTGTGGTCGCTCTTTGCCGAGTCTGACGGTTGCCGCTTCAGTTTTCTTGCACCCATGGTGGGAATGAGACCATACAAGGAGGCTTGGTTCGATCCAGATTTTTGTTCCGGACGTGTGCTGCTGTCGCGCGAATATTTTGATGCAGACCGGCCTGCCTATCCACTCGAATATCCGCTGGACGAATTGCTCATGATTCACCGCCTTTCGCGCGGCGAAGGCGTGGAAGTTCACGCCGTTGGTATTTCCGATGGGCAAGGCCGCGGGCATCTTTTCCTTGGGCATTCCGGCGCAGGCAAGAGCACCACGGCGCGCCTCTGGATGGGCCGTCCTGGGGTTCGTATCCTCAGCGATGATCGCATTATTCTTCGGCTGCGCCAGGGACAAGTATGGATGTACGGCACGCCCTGGCACGGCGACGCGGGAGTCGCTTCGCCTGATTCAGCGCTGCTGACGGCCATCTATTTGCTTGAAAAGGGGCAATCGAACAAGCGCTTGAGTCTTCCGAAGGGCCGTGCCGCCGCCGAACTATTTGCGCGCAGTTTCGTGCCCCACCATTCTGAAAAGGGGATTCGCTCGACTCTCGATTTTCTCGATCGCGTCGCTTCACAAGTGCCTTGCTCTATTTTCCGTTTTGTTCCCGATGAGACTGCAGTGGAGGCCATCTGCCGTGCGGAAGTCTAGCCCGATGGTGGTCAGAGATTCCGTGAAGTTCGGCGAGCTGAGCGCCGTGCTCCTCCAGCTCGGCCTGAAGGTGCGATTCCGCGCAAATGGATTGAGCATGAGACCCAACCTGCTCGATGACGATGCCGTGATCGTCGTTCCCGCGCAAGCCACTGAACTTCATAAAGGCGACATCGCCCTGACTCATGGCTCCGATGGGTTTCGCGCCCATCGTGTTTCCAACGTACCTGCTTCGGGCGGCGTGATCACGCGGGCCGATGCCGCACAGGAAAATGACGCACCAACGAATCTTGTGCTCGGAAAAGTCATCGCCCTCGAGCGCGATGGCCGTCTCCACTCGTTAACATTTCCTGGCCAAAGATATATTCATGCTTGCCGCAGCCTGATGCATCACTGGAAGCAAGCCGCAGCCCTTCGCGTGGGGAAGGTCGCTACCGCTTCCGCATTTTTCAGTCTCGCGATTCTTTTTGGAATACTGATTGTGGCGTCACCAGTGGCGGCTCAGTCTCTCACGATCACAGATACAGCAACTCCCACGACCGTCGCGCCAGGCGGCACCATCACCTACACGCAAGTTTTGCAGAACAATAGCGGTCGAAGTGTTACCCGTCCCCTTACCGTCACACAAATCGTCCCAGCCAATACGACTTTTGTCTCCGCGGCTAAGACGGGAGGCAACAACAATTGGGCCTGCGCAAACACCGCTGGCGTAATCACTTGTAACGATACGAGTTTTGGCAATTATGGGAGCGGAAGTAGTACTACCTTTATTATTATCGTCACCGTTGATGGGGCCGCTCCCGACGGCACCGTCATCACCGATTCGGTGACCGCCGACGGGGCCAACACGGCTCCAGTAACTGCGACAGCCACGACAACTGTGATGATTCCCGACATTTCTGTCACGGAAACGGTGACGCCTAACCCCGTCGCGACGGGCGCGAACATCACCTACGTGGAAACCGTAACAAATAACAGCGCTGTCGCTGCTAGCGGCTTGACCCTGACGCAAAGCACACCCGTGAGCACACTGTTTGTGTCCGCCACTCCTCCCGCCGGCTGGACCTGTGGCACTCAGCCCGGGGCTGGCGGGACAGGCCCGATTGCTTGCACAGCGGCCACACTCGCCGCTTCGAGTTCCGTAAACTTCACCATTGTTGTCTCCGTGAGTCCGGAGGCCGTAGTTGGTTCGACGATCACGAACTCCGTCACCGTAAGCGGAACGGCCACCGATCCGAATCCCGGCAACAATTCGACCTCTGCCTCCGTCCAGGTGCAAGGCGCCGACCTTTCGATGACGCAAGTCGCTTCGGCCCCGGCGACTGCTCCAGGAACTACAATCACCTACACAGAAACCGCCACGAACAGCGGCCCAAATGCCGCGAGTGGCGCGGTCCTGTACCAGCAGACTCCTCCTAACACGACCTTCGTCTCGATGACTCCGCCAACGGGATGGACCTGCGGCACCAAACCCGCCGTAAACGGCACTGGCACGGTTCTCTGCTCCGCGAACGCAGACGTGCCGAGCAATACCACGACAGGGAACTTCACATTCGTTGTCACCGTCGGAGCGGCCGCTGCCGCTGGCACTTCAATCATAAATTCCGCCGATGTGACTTCGCAGACGACGGATCCCGTGGCCTCGAACAATGCCACGACGACTTCCGTTCTCGTCGAAATCACGGGGGACGCGGATCTATCTCTCTCAATGACGGCATCGCCTACGCCGGTTTTCATCTCCTCCAACCTGACATACACCATCCAGATTCAGGACCTCGGCCTCTCAAACACGGCAGACGGAACCTTGACGGACACGATCCCAACCGGAGCAACTTTTGTCTCAGCCTCCTCGACGCAAGGATCCTGCTCGGGCAGTTCGACCATTACCTGCGCGCTCGGCGCGATCACCAGGGGAACAACAATCACCGTCGCGATTACCATCACCGCGCCAGCAACTCCAACGACGCTGACGAACACCAGCAGCGTTGCGACGTCCACCACCGATCCTGTTTCAGCCAACAACAGCGCGACGGTACTCACCGTCGTCCAACCTCTCGTGTGTGCTTCCCCCGGACGCGACGGCTCAGGCGGCACTCTCACGGGCATTGTGAACGCCTACTATCCTCCAGCGAACGGCGCTTTGGCTGCCGGGTCAACCTCCGTCGTTCTCGGCGCAGCTGCCGTGGGCGGCGCGCAAACGCCCATCGCAATCGGTGATTTGCTTCTCTTCATTCAAGCTCAGGACGCTGCCATCAATGCAACAAACACCGGCGCCTATGGAGACGGCTTCCCCGGCGATCCCGGGTCGGGCTGGACCAAGCTCAATAACTCAGGAAATTTTGAATTTGTCACCGCGACAAGCGCCGTTCCCGTGACTGGGGGCACGCTGAATTTTCAAGGCACCGGTGCAAACAGCGGTCTTCTGAATACCTACACGAAGGCTGCCTATATTGCCGGATCGCAAGGACAAAGAACGTATCAGGTCATGCGAGTCCCGCAATACAGCTCCGCGATTTTGAGCTCTGGCCTCACTGCAATGATCTGGAACGGTGCTACAGGTGGCGTGCTGGCGATCGACGTTTCTTCGCAACTCACTCTTGCCGGGACGGTGGCCGTGGATGCTCTCGGCTTCCGCGGAGCCGCCGGAAGAATTCTCGGCGGCGGCACGGGGACGGCTACGGATTATGTAACTCTGGCAACGGACGCAACAAATGGTTCCAAGGGCGAAGGGATTGCCGGCACTCCGCGCTATGTCGTGAACGGCGCAGTCACCAATCCCGCACAGACGGCGAGCGATACAGGCGTGGAAGGCTTGCCAAATGGCAGCTACTCGCGCGGCGCGCCGGGGAACGCAGGTGGCGGCGCCACGGATGCGAATCCACCCGCGAACGATCAGAACAGCGGCGGTGGCGGCGGCGGCAACGGCGGTTCTGGTGGCACGGGTGGGTACGGCTGGAACAGCGCGGGAATCGTGGGTGGATTTGGCGGCGTCGCGTTCCCGGTTTCAACGAGTGCGCTCGCAATGGGCGGTGGTGCCGGAGCGGGAACTTCGAATAATGGCGCTTATTGGATTCCAACCACGGACACAGGCAATGCGAACTGCGGGGCAAACTGCACCGGAATCTACAGCAGCGGCGGCGCAGGCGGGGGAATCGTCATTATCCACGCAGGCTCCGTGATTGGCACTGGAACCATCACTTCCAACGGGCAATCGGCTCTCGCTGTGGAAAACGACGGCGGCGGCGGCGGCGGAGCGGGTGGCACGATTCTCGTTTACGCCAACAGCGGAACTCTTAGCGGACTTACAGCCAGCGCTAATGGCGGCAATGGAGGAACCACTTGGCCGGAGCAGGTGCCCGGCGCGTTCCCCGGAAACCGTCATGGTCCCGGCGCAGGCGGCGGTGGCGGCGTGGTTCTGTCTTCCGCCTCGCTCGCCTCAACGAGTGTCCTCGGTGGCAACCCCGGCGTAACAACATTGGCCGACGACGCTTACGGCGCAACGCAAGGACAATCCGGTGCAGTTCTCTCCGGACTTTCCATCACGCAGACTCCGGGCACACAATCCGGTGCGTATTGCGGTGGAGCCGATCTTTCCGTGACGAACTCGGGGACGCCGAATCCCGTCCTTGCCGGACCGGGTCCCGGCAACATCATCACGTATGCGCAGAGCGTCACGAACAACGGCCCGCTTGATGCGCTGAACGCGGTATTTAGCGAAGCGATTCCGACGAACACGACATTTCAATCCTTGAGTTTTCCCGGAGGCTCAGGTTGGACCTGCAACGCACCCGCCGTCGGCGGCACGGGCACGATCTCTTGCAGCAATCCTGATTTCGCTAACGCAGCTTCCACCACCTTTATGGTCGCCGTTGCCGTGAACACGGGCGTCGCTACGGGCACCGTAATCACGGACATCGACAACTCGACCGCCGGCAACAATGATCCCAACCTTGCAAACAATACGGCGATTGTACAAACTACAGTCGGCCTAGCGACCAGCGCCGATCTCTCGATCACCAATACGGCCACTCCCAATCCGGTCATCGCCGGCAACAACATTACTTATACAGTCGTAGTCAAAAATAATGGAGCGGCGCCGGCAGCCACTGTCGCTTTTAGCGAAGCCATTCCCGCCAACACGACCTTTGTATCCGCTACGCCCGCGCCACCAACCGGCTGGACGTGCGGCGTGGCCGGGGGAACTCTCACCTGCTCGAATCCCACGGTTGCTTCGGGAGCTTCCACTACATTTACCGTGATCGTGACTGTCAACGCGGGTACGGCTTCCGGAACTTTCATCACGGACACCGCGAATGTTTCCTCCGCAACTACGGACCCGAATCCCAACAACAACAGCGCGACAGCGACCGTCGTAGTTGCCACTGCCGGCCAATCGGACCTGAGTATTACCAGTTCGGCGACTCCCAATCCCGTCACGGACGCCAACAACATCTCCTACGCACAATCCGTCACGAACAGCGGGCCAGCAGCATCGGGTACGGCAACATTCACGGACACGATTCCCACGGGCACGACGTTTGTCTCCTTCAATGTTCCGTCCGGATGGAACTGCGGCACCCTGCCCGCTGTTGGTGGCACCGGCACCATCACTTGCACCATTGCCGCCCTCGCCGCGAATGCCAGCGCCAATTTCCCGCTTGTCGTCAAAGCGAGCCTGGGCGATGCGCCAGGCAGCACCATCACAAACACCGCCAACATTAATGTCCCGTGTTCCTCCGCCAGCGATCCGAACTGCGCTAACAATTCCGCTGCGACGACCGTATACGTTGCTTCGCCGACGCAGGCCGATGTGGCGATTACAAAAACCGCTAGCCCGGACCCCGTTGATCAAGGCACTAATTTGACCTACACCTTGCAGGTTACGAATAACGGCCCCGCATCTGCGCAAGGTGTCTCTGTCACAGACCCGATCCCCGGCGAAGTTGCTTTCGCGTCTGTTTCGACGACCCAAGGCACATGCACCTACGATATCCCGTCGACTACAGTCAACTGCTCTCTCGGAACCGTCAGCGTTGGGGGACTCGTGATCATCACTATCAACGCGAGCGCCAATACTTTCAGCTCCTCGACCCTTTCCACCAACACCGCGACCGTCTCATCAAGTACCGGAGATCCGAATCTCACGAACAATTCATCTTCCTTTATCTCGACGATTGCTGCTCCGACAGCAGTCCAGTTGGCTTCCTTCCGCGCCCTGACTCGCCAGGGGGGCGGCGTCCTGCTCGAATGGAAGACTCGTGAAGAGATTCGCAATCTTGGATTCAACGTTTTCCGTCTGGACGGCGCGAGCCGCCGGCGTCTGAATCCTTCCATCATTGCGGGTTCGGCATTGTTGATCCGCGGTGGGCGCCCTCAACACGCCGCCAAGACCTATCAATGGTTTGATCCCAGCGGCACTCCGCAGTCGACGTACGAACTGGAAGACGTCGATCTCAACGGCACTCGCATGACGCACGGTCCTGTTTCCGTGGACGTGTCCGCAGCACCACGCTCCGGCGCCGTCGCGCAACCAATGCTTCTGACGCAGATGAATCGCGCCATTGTTCAGCCCGCCCTGATTAGCAAACGAATGCTGCAGACGCCCGCGCCCATTCTGCCCCCATCGCCTCGAAGCGTGGCGTCCGGTTCGCTCGATGGGGACGCAGCCGTAAAAATCTCCGTACAGACGGAAGGCTGGTACCAGGTTTCAGAGTCGCAGCTTGTTGCCGCGGGCCTTGATCCCAACGCCGATGCCCGCACTTTGCAGCTTTATGCCGAAGGCGTTGAGCAGCCGATTCTCATCTTGGGAAGCCAGTCCGGCCCCCTTGGCCCCAGCGACAGTATCGAATTCTACGGAACGGGTATCGACACGCCTTTCTCCGACACTCGCGTCTACTGGCTCATTCGCGGGTCGCGTTCTGGATTGCGGATCAATTCAATCTCCCCCGCAGGCAGCGGAAACTCCCAAGCGCAAAGTTTCCCCTTCACTGTCGTGCTGCAACAGCGCACCACGTACTTCGCCACGCTCCTCAATGGCGGAAATAACGACAACTTCTTTGGTGCCGCCGTGACCTCCGAGCCGGTGGACCAGCAACTCACCGTCGCACACGCCGATCCGAATTCCAGTGCGCAGATTAGCGTCGATATCACGCTGCAAGGCGCCACCGACCAGCAGGCCCACAGGGTTTCCATCTCATTCAATGGCGCATCGATTGGTGAGATGGATTTTGCCAACCTTGCAAACGTCACGAACACTTTCCCGATCGATCGAAGCCTGCTGCAGGATGGCGTCAACACGATTACGCTCACTGCTCTGCAAGGCGACAACGACGTAAGTGTCGTGCAGTCCATCGCGCTGCATTACCCGCACACCTACGAGGCGGACGGCAACTGGCTAAGAGCTACAGTTGCAGCGGGCAATTCGGTTCAAATCACGGGCTTTACGAATCAGCAGATTCAGGCGTTCGATATCACCAATCCACTGGCCATCTCCCAACTCTCCGGTACAGTCAGTCAAATAAACTCCGGCTACGGAATCACACTCGGCATCCCGTCGAACGCAGGACAAGACCGCACGTTGCTCGTCTTTAGCGGCGATCAGATCTCGGCACCATCCGGTCTTGCGTTCCACAAGCCCGCTGCACTCGCCAGTCAGAGTTCTGGCAGCCAGATGATCATCATCACGCACCCGGACTTTCAGTCCGCGCTGGGTCCGCTGGTCAGTCTGCACGAGTCGCGCGGCCGGGCTGTCCAGGTCGTCACAATCGACGAGGTTTTCGACGCGTTCAATTATGGCGAACGCAGCCCATTCGCTATTCGCGACTTCTTGCAAAGCTCTCAATCGAAAAGGATTCGCAAGCCGCAGTATGTCCTATTCGTTGGCGACGCTTCGCTCGATCCGCGCAACTACCTCGGACTGGGAGACTTTGACTTCGTGCCCACGCGCATCATCGAGACTGCCGCATTCAAGACGGCGTCTGACGACTGGTTCAGCGACTTCAACAATTCAGGATTCGCGACCATGGCCACGGGACGCCTTCCAGTTCGCACCGTTGCTGATGCCGAGCTGGTGGTCTCCAAGATCGTGAACTACGAGAAAGGTGTTGGCGCGAACTCCGGCAACCAGCAAGCCCTGATGATTGCCGATCAAGACATCGGTGCGGATTTCTCCACCGCCACGAAATTCGCGGTTACCGATCTTCCTTCATCACTGCAACCCGTCGAGCTTTTTGCGGACGGCCTCGATCCCAGCGTCGTCCAGCAGCAGATTGTCACCGCGCTAAACAGCGGTCCGCTCCTCGTCAACTATTCTGGCCACGGCTCAGTGGAACAATGGTCGTTTGCGAATCTCCTGGATGACTCAGGCGCATCGACCCTTACGAATGGAAATCAGTTGTCCGTCTATCTGCTCATGGATTGTCTGAATGGCTTCTTCCATGATGTTTATTCGACCAGCCTCGCAGAGTCACTTTTGCTTGCTCCCGGCGGCGGGGCCGCTGCCGTCTGGGCCTCCTCCGGATTCACCAATCAGCCGCCGCAGGCTTCCATGAATCAGGCTCTGCTGCAAATCCTCAAAACAAACCCGGCGACGCCGCTTGGCAGTGCCATTTTGAAGGCCAAATCGAGCGTCACGGACGACGATGTTCGCCGCACCTGGATCTTTTTCGGCGATCCGGCGATGACTCTTCAAGTCTCGCCCGCTGCCACTTCAGGGCACCCTCCCGCTCATGTGCGTCCGCCAGTTGTGCTGCTTCGTTAATTCAGTTCTTGTTGTCTTCTAACCGGGGCCGCTGAGGACAGCTCTGCGCTCCGCGCGGCATCGCCGTTCCTCCGTGTTTTCAGCATGCGAAATATTGCCGGCGGCTTGTGGGAAGTCAGGGAGTGGGCTTATCGATTGCTCGGCAAGCCTGTAAAACGAATCCCCGCGCCGTGCACTTTATAGCGGATGTTGATTCCGACCAGCAGTGCCGTCAGCGATTCCACGATTCGCGCATTTTCCAGTTTTCCTCCATTGATGGCCCGCGCACCAGGAATTAGCTCCGCCAATTCCGACGTGATTTGTTTGGCGCGTGCGTCGTCGCTGCACACCAGAATGTCGCAATCGACATCCTCGTCGCCCGAAAGCAGTTCCGCTCCGAGATTTTGAAACGCGGAAGCGACGCTGACTCCTTCTGGCAATAGCTCCCTGGCTTGTTCCGCTGCCGAGCCTTGCCACACGCCCAGCATGCGCGTCGCCGCTCCTCCCACCGCCGCAGCCAGCGGCACTGTCGTATCAATGACGACCGTTCCCGGTTTCCAAACGCTTTTCAACTGTTTCAAGAGTGCCGCATGGCCTGCAAACGGAACAGTCAACACCACAACTTCGCATTGCGCGGCGGCCGTCGCATTGTCGGCACCTGCAATGTTTGCGGCGCCGCCGATACGCGCACACAATTGCGCGGCAGTCTCCGCAGCGCGCTGCGTGTCACGCGACCCGATCACAATTTCTTCGCCCGCCCGCGCCCACCGATAGGCAAGTCCGGACCCCTCTGGACCGGTTCCGCCCAGTATTCCGATTTTTCTGCTCATCGCTGTTCCACCCCCTCTCGTTCAACTCTTGCCCGTTCTGCTCGCGGCTGCTCCACGGCGGGTGCCAGCTGCTCCTTGTTCCGCGCTCTGATACGATGGCGTTAGCCTATCGCGCTCGGCGGCCGGAAGAGAGCAAAAGATAACACGCAATTCGATGGACCAATGATGGAAACCCTTTCTCACTCGGCCCTCGCGAAAGTCCTCGACAGGCAGCATACCGATCCGCGTTCATCCGTTCACGCCCTCCTTTTGCCTATCAAGGATTTGCGTAACGCAAAACAAAGGCTCGCTAAAGTGTTGAACCCGGAGGAGCGCTTCGGCCTAGCACAAGCCATGCTTCTCGATACCATTCGGGCCGTGCGCGGCGCACACCGCCCGGACAAAATATTTGTGGTAACAAACTATGAGCCTGCCATGGAAACCGCCGCGAAATACGGGTGGGAGATTTTGCGCGAAGAGCGTCAGATTTCGGAGAGCGCCTCCGTCGATTTCGCGTCGCGCCTTTGCGCCGAACGGAGAGTGGCGGCTCTTCTCCGCGTGCCGCTCGACCTTCCGCTCGTTCAATCAGGCGACCTGGATAAACTCCTCGCCACGGAATGCGCCGCTCCCGCCGTCATCATGGTTCCCTCACGCGACGGCACAGGCACAAACGCGATTCTTCGTACACCTCCAACTCTTTTTCCTTCGCATTTCGGGCCGGACAGCTTCGCAAAACATCGCGACGAAGCCGAACGAGCGGGCGCGAAAATTATTGTTCGGCGGAACACACGCCTGGAAATGGATGTCGACGACGAATCAGACCTCATCGCGCTGCTGCACTATGATTTGAAGGACACGGCCACCGGGAAGTGGCTCGAGGAAACCGGCGTTGCGGCGCGCTTCAGGACCGGCGTTTTCGCAGCTAAAGCGCCTCTCTAGCGCGCTCTCGCACGCGGCTGTCAGTGCGTGGTCTTTTCATACGGCCTGCTCGCCGTGGCTCCTTTTCCTTCCGTCACCACCACGGTCTGCCCAGCGGTCACATTCGTCAGCCGGTCAACTTGTCCGCTTGGCCATTGAATCTCCACTTTTTCCGCTCTTTCCTGCTCGCCGAGTCCAAACGTGAGCACCAGTTCGCTCGCGGAAAGATAGCTTGAACCGCTGCGCAGCATTTCACCTTGCGTGCCGCCCGCGGTAGTCACGCGCACCTTCGCCCCGATTCCATCGCGATTGGATTTTGTGCCAATGAGCTTCACGCGCAAACTATGATTCCGCGGCTCGCCCGTTGCTTCGTTGCGAAACAGCACTGTCGGACCGCCGTTTGTGGCCATCAGAATGTCCAACCGGCCATCATTGTAGACATCCGCATAAGCGGCGCCACGCGCCACGCGCGGCGCATCAAACGCCGGTCCCATCGATTTTGTCACTTCCTCGAAGTTTCCTTTGCCCATGTTCCGGAAAAGATGCGGCGGCATCGCATATTTCACGTTGGCTTGCACTTTCTGAATATCAGGGTCGATGTGGCCATTCGCCACGAAGATGTCCGGCCACCCGTCCAAATCGTAATCAAAGAAGAAGCACCCGAATCCCAGCGTCAGCAAGGACGCCCGCCCGATTTCCGATTGCGGCGCCTCATCTACAAACAATCCACTGCCTTCATTGTGGTAAAGCGAAAGCATCTGGTTCGCGAAATTTGTAATCAATAAACTCGGATGCCCAGAGCGGTCGTAGTCCGCCGCGTCCACGCCCATCCCCGCGCGCGCCACGCCATCCTCGCTGAAAGCCACGCCTGCAAGCACGGCCTTTTCTGTGAACGTTCCATTTCCATTGTTGCGGTAAAGTTTGTTCGGCTGCGTGTCATTCGAAATCATGAGATCGGGCCAACCATCTGCGTCGTAGTCGAGCACCGCAATCCCGAGCGATTTGGAAGTCGGATCCCCAAGCCCCGCCTTTTTCGTCGCGTCTTCAAATGTGCTGTCGCCGCGGTTATGCCACAGCCGCACCGCTGTGCCTTTATATGATTCCGGCGTGCAGTACGATTTACTTTTTCCATCGAGCGTGCAGTAAAGATCCGTCTCCGGCGTCCACTGCACATAATTCGCGACCACCAGGTCCAGCCGCCCGTCCTTGTCGTAATCGACCCACGCCGCTCCCGTGCTGAACTCTTTTACTCCGCTCAGTCCCGCCCTCTGTGTCACGTCCGTAAACGTTCCGTTTCCGTTGTTGTGAAAAAGATGGTTCTGTCCATACGCCGTCACGAATAAATCGTCATAGCCGTCGTTGTCATAATCCCCGACCGCTACGCCCATGCCGAACATTTCCTCGCGATCCAGCCCAGCTTTGTGCGTCACGTCGGTAAACGTTCCGTTGTGATTATTGTGATAGAGCTTCGGCGTCGAGTGGCTGTCCCCATGCCCCGGCCAGCTCATTCCGTTCACCAGAAAAATATCCGGCCAGCCGTCGTTGTCGTAGTCGATGAACGCAACGCCAGGTCCAAGCGTCTCGGGCAGATATTTCTTTCCAAAGGCCGCGTTATTGTGGACAAAATGTATGCCGGACTGCCGCGTGACGTCGCGGAACGTGATGCTCGATGAATTTGAACTCGCGCCAGCCCCGGTAAATGCCGCAAAAGAAATTCCGATCGCAAGTGCCACCAAAGCCGCCGCCGGCTTCCTCACCGCGCCACCGCAGTTCCGTCGCGGCCCACTCCCAGCCCGTCGGCCACCCGATTGATGTAGTTGAACCACGAGGCGATCAATGTAATCTGCAAAATCCCGCGATCGTCGAATCCCACCGCACGCAGCTTCGCGTGATCCTCCGGCAAGACTTTTGTCGCGTCCTTCGTCAGCTTCACGACGTAATCCAGCATCGTGCGGTCCTGTTCACCAATCGGTGCCGTGCGGTAATCTTTCTTCAGCGCTTCCACCATTTCCTGATCCAGCGTCACCCTGCGCAGAAACTCTGCGTGAGATTCGATTCAATAATGGCACCGGTTCGTCACCGAAACCATTGTTGCGATCATTTCGTGCTGATGCCGTTTCAGCGGCAATTCCGGAGACATCAGTGCGCCAAACGTGCTGAACGCATGAAACAGCACATCGGGGAAAAGCGAGTGCGATCCGACGATGCTCGCCTCCACGCCTGCGAATACGGCGGAAACGGGTGTCGCATATTCCGCCGGATAGAGTTTCCGCTCGTTTTCAATCGCTTTTTTGACGCTCTCGTCCTCTTCCATTCGAACTGTTTTGATCCACGTCATGCGCCCGTCTCCCAAAAAGCGTTCGTAAAAAATCTATCGAGTCCCGCCGCCCGCACTCACCGGCGCTTCCCCGCGAATTCTTGCCTGTGCGCTCGTTCGCTTCGCCGCTCGGCGCCGCACGGCCGCTGCCGTCTCTGCTTTTTCCGGCCCCAACGGCACGGACACGTGCTCATGAATCGACTGCCGCTCGTCGTTATCTTCCGGATGCGTTTGCCGGTAAGCCCCTGTAATCGCTTGCGAGGCCTCGTCCGCCTTGAATCGCAAATACCTTTCTTTGTGTTCGTTCGCCATCGCCTCGTTGCCTAGGCCGTTGTAGCAAAGCATCAAATTGTAATTCGCCTGCAAATCCTCTGGATCGACCGCCAGCGTTCGCTGAAACACTTTCACGGCCTCAGCATACCGCTTCTGCAAAAACAAAATCCGCCCCAGCTCATTGATCGCCACTCGGTCGCGCGGATATTGCGCGAGCACGACTCCCAAGTAATTCGCCGCCTCATCGTATTTTCCTTCTTCGCGCAACACTCGCGCATAGAAGAAATTCGCCCTCGCCAGCTTCGGCGCGATGGCCAGCGCCTTATCCAACACTTTCTGCGCACCCGCTGTGTCGCCTTCTTGCACCAGGCACCGCGCGATATTCACCCACCCATCCGGATTCTGCGCATCAATCTCCGTGATTTTCTCAAAAGCCGCCGCCGCGCCCTTCAAATCCCCTTGCAAAAATAGTCCAATCCCGTAATCGTTCCAGCGCGTCCAATCATCTTTCTCCAATGCAATCAGCGGTTTCGGTGCCCCCGTGCTTCGCGGCAAAACGCGCAAACTCTTCGTATCCTCCGCCATCGTTATGATCGGAAGATTCGGAATGTACTTCAGCTTCCCAGCCACCTCTTTCGTATCGCCCGTGAACTTCATCTTTGTATCGTCATAGTCCGGGGTCACCTCTCCATGGGGTGCGCTCGTATCTTCCACGCCCGCGTAAGCAAACTGCGTATTCCACCACATGAACTTGCGGTAGTTCAGCTTCGCGTGCAGCGTGATTTTATTCCCCGCGCTTTCCGGCACGTGAAGCCGAAAGTGCACCGTATCGGCCGCTCCCGGCGGAATCAGGTGTACGTACATGGTTGCGCGGCTAGCCCACGCATTTCTCTTGTTGATCGGATTCCCATGCTCGTCGATTTGCAAGGATTTGTAGAAATGCGCTCCCTTCTCCACTGGGCCCTTGCCATTGTCCTCGATTCTCCCGCTCCAAAATATTGTCTGCCCCTTGTCGTCAACAGCTTTCAACTCCAGCCACACGTCGAACGCATCCACAGTCCCGCCTGGAAAAAAGTGCCCAACTTTCCTAGTCCTGACCACGACATCCACTCGCACGTCGTCGCCGCGCCGCACTGCCGCATCCACGCGCCCAAGCGGCGCCGTAATCGGCCGCACTTCCCCCGCTACTCCCGTTGGCGCTAATGATTCCGCCTCTTCTCCGACCGCAAAGGTCGTCGCAATCTCCGGCTGCATCGCGCCGCCCGCTGCCGGCGCCTTGATTTCTTTCCCTTCCGGCGACACCGCAAAAATATCCACGCTCACTTGCCCATCCTTCAGGAAGTGCTCGCTCGTCTCCAGTTGTTCCTTATCCTCATTCGCCGTGGGAATCGCCGTGTTCGCTCCGGGGAAGCGGTGCGAGTGCACGTAGCCATTCACGTTTCCCGCGTCATTCGAGCGCACCAGCGGCATATGGCAATCCGCGCACATCATCGGATTCGCCGGGTAGTAAAAAGATCTCGCCCCTTGTCCCGATACGCCGCTCGCCTGCCAGTTGTCGTACTCATTGAACCCCCGCACCCAGCGGTAATGGTTCACTGGCACGTCCAGGTGCACCTTATGGCAAACCGAACAGAATTCCGCGGTCTGCTCCCGCATGAACGGCTTCAAAAAAGTCCTCCGGTGCGGCTCCGGATTCAGGTTCACCACGAAGTCGTGCAGCGTTCTGATGATCGGGTTGTCGCTCGCCGCCAGCGCGTGCAGTCTCGGATATTCCAGCGTGTAGTCGCCTTGCCCCATCGTGCTCTTCACGTGCACGATGCTATGGCACATCAGGCAGCTCAGTCCCGCTTGCGCCGCCGGCGTATTCTCGATTTCCCGCACCGGCTTGTTGAACATTCCGCTGTAAAGCAGCGCCGGATCATGGCACCCCGCGCACCATCTCGACGGCTTGATCCCAACCGTGTCTTGCATGTATTCGATGGCTTTTCGATACCACTGGTTGTTGAATGACGAATTGTGGTGCATCGAGCTGTCCCACTGCTTGTAGATATCCTCGTGGCACCGCTCGCAAGCCTGCGACTGCATAAAATATTTCGCCGGGATGTTCTTCCCGTTTTTTGTTTGCCCCGAGCTCGGAAAAAATTTGCCTCGCGCTCCGTCGCCTTCGTCATCCATTGTTGCCGGGGCGATCGCAGGGTTCGTAATCCGGAAAGCGTTATTCCACGCATACGTCCTATACCACCAAGCTCCCGCCGAAATTCCCGCCACCACCGCGACGAGCGCCGCGCCACGCAACGCTTGCTGAAAGCCTCGCGCTCCCAGCCATCCTCGCGAAGCCATCCACGACCCCGCCAGAAACGCCACTCCCAGCACGCACGCATAAATGTGCGCGTAGAGCAAATTCTTCATCGGCAGAGTCGTGCCCGTATAAATCAGAATCACACCGATCACAGCCCCGATTGCCAGCAACACCCATCCAATGCGCGCGCCCCATGAGCTCGCCCGCAACACTTTCACTAGAAATGGCAAAAGGAGGGCCGTCAGGAAGATTCCCGCGGCCACATGAAAGAAAACAACCAGGATGTAAGGGATGTTCGCCGAAGGAAATCCATACAGGTACACGGCGCTCGTAGCCAGCGCGATCACGCTCCGCGCACGCCATTGGCTCATTCGGCCTTTGTCCACCTTGGACTCATCCATTCTCAAAAACTCGCCGCTTCAAATAGTTGCGGCCGGAGCTGTGCGGGCGTCCGGCCGCGGGTGCTTGGGGTGCCTCCACGTTGCCAAAAACTCGGTAGGTGGGAAGCAACTTGCTTGTTGTGCGTTTTATAGCGGGCTCCTCAAAATCACGCAATAATGCAAAACGATTAGAACGCAATTATTTTGTAATCCCTTTGTTTTCAATGATTTCGTAGGCCTTTCCTGTCGCCAGATCCTTGTACTCTTCCTTCCTTCCGCTGGGCCACTCGATGCTAACCCGATCAATCTTCTCGCTCCTCCCAACTCCAAATGTCACTGGCAATTCCGATTGCGATAAATAGCTCGACCCTCCACGAACCATTCTCGACTGGCTTTGCCCTCCGTGTCCTTTGTCCGGGTTTTCAAAGATCCGAACCGTGGCTCCAATCGCGTCCCGATTCGATTTCGTTCCCACTAGCCGAAATCGGATGCTCCGGTTTCCCGCCGTCTGATCATTCCGGAACAAATACGCCGGCCCGTTGTTCGTCGTGATTAGCAAGTCCAAATCGCCGTCGCGGTCGAAATCGCCGTAGGCCAGCCCGCGCCCCACGATGGGCGTCTCAAATCCTCCCCCAAGTTTTGCGGCCACGTCCCGAAATTTTCCATCTCGCTCGTTCAGAAATAATTGCGGCGCTTGTGCGTAGCCCACATTTCCGCGAATGTTTCGCACCGTCTCGTCGATGTGTCCATTCGCCACCGCCAGGTCCAGCCAGCCGTCCAGGTTCGCATCCAGAAACGCGCATCCAAAGCCAAGCGTGCTTCGCGAAGCCGCGCCCAGCCCGGCGGGGATCGCCACGTCGTCGTAAGTACCCGCGCCAACCGAGTGGTATAAGCCGATCATCTCGTTATCGAAGTTGGTGATCGCTACTCCGGGCTTCCCGGTATTCTCAAAATCTCCCGTAGCGATTCCCATTCCGGCTCTGGCTTTTCCTTCGTTGCTGAACGCCAGCCCCGCCTCGACTCCGACCTCCTTGAATTTTCCATTCCGCAAATTTTTGTAGAGCTTGTTTGGCTGCGTGTCGTTCGCCACCAGCAAATCCGGCCAGCCGTCTTGGTCGTAATCGAACATGGCCACGCCCAGCGACTTCGAGCTGCTGTCGAAAATTCCGCTCGTTGCCGTTACGTCCTCGAACTTGCCGTTTCCGCGATTATGAAAGAGCCAGCAGGTGTCTCCGCGATAGGCTTCCGGCGTGCAATAGGATTTTTGTTTCCCGTCCAGGCTGCAAAAAACATCCTGTTCCGGTGACCATCGCACGTAATTGCAGACAAAAAGGTCCAGCAAGCCGTCGCCATCGTAATCAAACCACAGCGCCGACGTACTGAATCCATGCCGCCCCAGCAAGCCGCTCGCTTTTGTTTCGTCCACAAATGTCCCTTTGCCCGTATTGCGAAACAGTCGGCTCTGTCCCACGCAACTGATGAAAATATCCGGAAAACCATCATTGTTGTAATCGCCGGCAGCCACTCCCATTCCGTAAAACTCCACGTCCAGCCCCGCAGCACGTGTCACATCGCTGAACGTACCATTGCGATTGTTGCGGTAGAGCTTCAGCGTTGTTCGTTCCCGCCGGTGGCCGGGCCAGTCCATTCCGTTAATCAAGAGGATGTCTTGCCACCCATCTCCGTCGTAATCGAGGAATGCGCAGCCGGAACCAAGCGTTTCCGGCAGCAGCTTTCCGCCGTAGGCCCCGCTGTTGTGCTGAAACTGAATCCCCGCCGCGGCGGTCACATTTGCCAAGCGGAATCCCGGATCGCCGCCCGCTTGCCCAAAGATCCTTCCCGGCAGGATCGCCGCCCCAATGCCGGCCGCGCAGGAGCCCGTCAAAAAATCGCGCCGTTTCAAGGCAGGTTCACCAGCCCATTGCGAATCGCATAAACCACCAGCTCCGCCGTCTTATGGATGCCCAAGGCATCCATGATGTTGGCCCGGTGCACCGAAACAGTGTTCGCGCTCAGGCTCAGCTCCGCAGCAATCTCCTTGTTCGATTTTCCTGCAACAATTCTCTGCAGCACTTCCAGTTCTCGCGGCGTCAATCCGCCTTCGCGCTCTCCTTTCAGCGCGGCGGGGCGTGCCACTTGCGGGTCCAGGACTTGTTCCCCCTTCGCTGCCCTCTTGATCGCGCTTACCAGGTCCAGGTCCATCGCATTCTTCAAAATGTAGCCGCGCGCCCCCGCTACCAACGCCTGCCGCACCAGCGTGTCTTCCGAATGCATGCTTAGCATCAGAACTGCAGCTTCCGGTCGTGCCTCTAATATTTTTCTCGTCGCCTCCAACCCGTTCATTCCCGGCAGCGCGCAATCCATCACGATCACTGCCGGCTTCTCTTCGTTCGCTAGCCGCACCGCTTCCTCGCCGTCACTCGCTTCGCCGATGACCTCAATCTCCGGATCATCTTCCAGAATGCGCCGGAATCCTCGGCGTACCAGCGCATGATCGTCCACCAGCAACACGGTCAGCTTATCCGCCATGGGCCTCCACTTTCTGGCGCGGAATTCTTAGTCGAACCACTGTCCCCCCGCTCGCCGGTTGCAGCAGTTTCAGCGTGCCTCCGATAATCTCCGCGCGCTCCCGCATCGCCACCAGTCCGATTCCGCGGCCATTTTTCTGCGCCGTCATTCCTTTCCCATGATCTTCCACTTCCAGCTCCAGCGCATCCGGCATGAAATTCAGCCGCACCCACGCTTCTTTCATTCCCGAATGCCGCGTCACATTATTCAACGCCTCTTGCAACACGCGGTAGACGTGCACACTGGCCGCGCCATCGAGCGGAAACGCAATTCCGGACTTTTCATAGTGCAGTTTGAGCCCTGCTTGCCGCTCCACCGTTGGAATATACCAGTCCAGAGTGCTCACCAGCCCTGCTTCATCCAGAAGCACCGGATGCAGCGCCTGCGAAAGGCTGCGGATATTGTCCAACGTCGATTGTGCAATCTCCCGCACTTCCTGCACTTCTTCCCGCACCTTCGAGCCTTCCGGCAGATGATTTCCCGCCCGCCCCAGCAGCGAGCCGATTGCCGTCAGCACCTGGCCAAACTCATCGTGTAGCTCCCGCGAAATATTTCGCAGCGTCGATTCTTGCGTCGAAATCAATTTTTGTGCAAGTTCGCTGCGCTGCTCCGAGAGCGCCGCCAGTCTTGCGAAAATAATCCGGTTCGTGCGGATCAAATACAAACTCGTCAGCACAATGGCAATCAGTGTCGCGCCCAAAAATAGATACAGCTGCCGTTGCACGCCGTCGTAAATCTGTGCGATGCGTCCGGCCGCCTCTTCTTCTCCTTCGTTGTTCTGCACCAGCAATCGCGATACCGCCGTGCTCAGCGATTCCAGTCGCGCCTGCAGCGTCAAGCGGATTTGTTCCCGCGCTCCCTTTTCATCCCCCTGGGCCGCCACTGCGAACATGCGGCTGACCGCATCCCAAAATTGCGAAACGGATTGGCTCAAATATTTACGCTGGTCGGCTGTGCGATTCGCTCCCGACAACTGTTCCTCGGTCCGCAGCGCCACATCCAGGTCCGCGCGAATCCGTGCGAACTGCGCCGTCCACGCCGTCAGCGGATACGGCTCGCTCGCATCCAGCATGTCGCGCATGGCCAGCCCGATCGAGTTCAGATCGTTTTGCACACGCAACAATTGCAGCGAATCCTTGCGGTTGCGGTCCACCATTTCGCTCTGCAAACTTCGTAATCCGGAAAGTTGCACGCGGATATAAAACGAATACGCAACCACGGCGGCGAGCGTAATGATCAGTCCGAAAAGAAGCCCGGTTGTTGGCGAGCGCTGCGCTTGCGTTGGCACGAAGAGAGGATACCTCAAGCGGACGCTTGGCGGCGCACGAGCAGCAGCAGAAGAATCATCGCGACAGCGGAAAAAAGCGGCACCAGCAATCCGACTCGCAGCCCCCCCGCATTTTGAGAGACAAAGCCGACCAGTCCCGGACCAGCCGAAGATCCCAGCGACGACATTGAGAACATTACACCGCGGACGCGCGTCGCCTGTGCACCGTACCAACGCGAGAGCCAGGCGACGTAGATCGGAAAGATTGCTGCGCAACCCAATCCGGTGATCGTCACGCTGACAAATGCGGTTAGCTGGGTGCCCGCAAGTACAAAAATAGTGCCGCTAACGATCACCACGCTCAATGCGCAAATCACAAGGCGAAACTCGCGCACGCGGGCGAGTACGAAGGGGGCCAGTGCACGGCCGATAGTGAGCCCTCCATAGAAGAACATGGGAGCCAGCGTCCAGATTCCGCTTCCGTTGACGGCGAGGCGCTTCACGTGCGAGGCCGCCCAACTGCCGAAGCTCGTTTCGGTGGCAACGTATAGAAGAAACAGAGTTGCGAGGACACCGGTTACGAGAAGGCTGATTCCTGGCGCCTCCGTCGAAGTTCCCGCGCCGGAAGCGGCCTTATGGTCCTCAGGAAATTGCGAAAAAAGAAAAGCGACAGCTAGCAGGCACCCGAATCCGGCGAAGACATACAGCAACTTAGTGAGCGCTGCATTCTTCAAAGCAAGCAGCACCAGCGGAGGACAAGCGAAAGAGCCGACTCCCCATGCGAAATTCACCAGACTCACCAGCGACGCGCTTCGCCGGCCGCCGATTTCCGCCACGGCAAGATTGGTCACTGGAACGACCAGTCCGTAGCCTGTTCCCAGGGCCGCAAGGGCAAACTGTGCCACGGTCATGGACGATGAATTCAGGGTGGCAAGGCCGGCGCCGATGACCAGGTAACCAAGTACAAGCGAGGTGCGGCTGCCCAAATAATGCGAAATGAAACTCGAGAGCCATACGCCGCCCAGCGAACAGGCAAATTCCAGCGTGAAAAAAATCCCGGCTCGTGCATCGGTAAGTGACCACCGCTGGATGAACAGCGGCAGTATGGGCCCCGCGACGGTAATTTCGACGCCTGTTAGGACAAATCCGGCGAAGAGGAGCACCAGCAAATAGCGCTGGCGCGCCGCCGCGCTTCCGTTTAGAGGGATGGCTTCCGTGCTCACGGGTGTTCAACCATTTTGCAGGACACCTGCTCCGCGAGCAAACTGATAAGAAATGGATTTGAGCCTGCGAAAAACCTGATTCTTCCGATTTGGCCATGCGATAGTATGAAGCGCCATCTCGGATTCATTTGTAATTCATTCTTGGATGCCGTCATGCTCTGCTTGGGAACATCTTCATGATCGACGTCGGTCTCGTCGGATTTGGACTTGCCGGCCGCTCTTTTCACGCGCCGGTCATTCGCGCGGTCCCGGGTTTACGGCTGGCAGCGATTGTGCAGCGCAACGGCAACGAAGCCGCCACCCTGTATCCCGACGTCCGCATCGTCCGCACGCTCGTCGAGCTCCTGTCCATGAAAGAAATTCGGCTGGTGGTGATCGCCACCCCAAACGATTCGCATTTTCAGCTCGCGCATCGGTGCCTGGTGGCCAACCGCGATGTGCTCGTCGATAAGCCCTTCACGACCTCTCTCCAAAAAGCAAATACGCTGGTCCAGTTTGCGAAGAAGCAGGGCAGGCTCATCACCGTCTATCAAAATCGACGCTACGACGGCGATTTCCAGGCCATCTTACAACTCGTCGCAAGCGGCGCCCTTGGACGTATCGTGCGCTTTGAATCCAATTACGATCGTTACCGTCCTCTGCTTCGACCCGGCGCCTGGCGCGAAAAATCCGGCCCCGGTTCGGGAATCTTTTTCGATATTGCCCCGCACTTGATCGACCACGCGCTTTTGCTCTTCGGTGTTCCCGAGGCGGTGACCGCCGATATTCGCATCGAACGCGAAGGCGCTGTTGCCGATGACGCTTTCGACCTTGCGTTTCATTATCCACGCGGCCTGCGCGCGGACTTGCGTTCCTCCATTCTTGCCGTCACAACTCGGCCGCGCTTCTTGCTGCATGGAACGAATGGCGCGTTCCTCAAACAAACGTTCGATCCGCAGGAAAATAATTTGCGGCACGGACGCATTCCAGCGGAAGGTGCGTGGGGCGCGGAGCCGGAAGAAAACTGGGGCTTGCTTACGCTTGCGGAGAACGGCGGACTGACTCAACGAAGGGTTCCTTCCGCGAATTGCGATTACCGCGATTTTTATGCCAATTTGCGCGACGCTCTTCTCGGCAAAGCGAAGCCGGCCGTGACCCCGGAGTGGGCGCTCGACGTCATGCGCCTGATGGAACTGGCGCGGCAAAGCAGCCACGAGCGGCGAACGATTGCCGTCCCCCCGGCGGAGGCTGGCCAACTGCCTGCTGAAGCCAGCATTTAAAACGCCGCTGTGGACATGGCCGCGATTTGCGAAGGTATCCAGCGGCTCTCGCGTATAATCAAATGAAGAGAAAGAGGGAGGAGCACTGACGTGGCTTCCGTCGTCGAACTGGCACCCTCGATACTTTCCGCTAACTTCGCGCAATTGGGCGCCGAGGCGAAGGCCGCGCTCGATGGCGGCGGTACGGTTCTGCATCTCGATGTGATGGACGGCCATTTCGTGCCGAACCTCACGATTGGCCCGCCTGTCGTGGCTTCGCTGCGCAAAACACTTCCCGGCGTCACGTTCGACTGCCATTTGATGATCGAAAATGCCGACGATTTTATTCCCGCATTCGCCGAAGCCGGCGCGAACTGGATTTCGGTGCATCAGGAAGCCTGCATTCACCTGGACCGTACGCTCCATCTGATTGAATCGCACGGCTGCAAGCCTGGCGTGGTCATCAATCCGGCCACGCCGGTGCATACGCTCGATGACGTGCTTGAAATCGTCCACCATGTCCTGATCATGTCCGTGAATCCCGGATTTGGCGCGCAGCACTTCATTCCCAACTCGCTGAAAAAAGTGGAATCGCTTGTGCGCATCCGCGAATCGCGAGGGCTCGAATTCCGCGTCGAGATTGATGGCGGCGTTGCGCTGGATACTGTCGCCGGCATCGTCCGCGCCGGCGCTGAGATTCTTGTCGCGGGGAATGCGGTCTTCGCGCATGGCGACATTCGGGAAAATGCGCGCGCGCTCCTGAGTGCCGCCCGTTCGGCGGCGGCTGCGAGCGCACTGCCGCGGCTCCGGCGCACTGCTACTGCTCCTGGTAATTCCAAGTCAAACCTCCGTCAACGACGTACGTAGTTCCCGTGACGTAGCTGGATTCGTCTGACGCGAGGAATGTTGCGACCGACGCGACATCTTCCGGCTTCCCGAGACGGCGCAGCGGGATGTTGTTCAGAAGTCCTTTCAATTTCGACGGATCGTTCAACAGATTTTTATTGATCGGCGTTTCGATGGCCCCGGGAGCGATGTTGTTGACCGTGATGCCGAAAGGTGCGAGCTCGATGGAAAGATTGCGCGTCAGCATTTTCAGGCCGCCTTTGCTGGCACAGTAGGAAGAAAAATGCGGGAAGGGCAGTTCCTCGTGGACGGAACTGATGTTGATAATTTTTCCGGGGCGCTTGGACTGCATGAGATAGCGGACCATGGCCTGGGTCATGAAAAAAAGGCCTTTCAAATTTACATTGAGAACGAAATCGTACTCGGCTTCGGTCACTTCCCAAAAAGGGGCGCGCTTTTCAACGCCGGCGTTGTTGACGAAAATGTCGAGTTCGCCGAGCTGGGCAACGGTTTGCGAGATAAAGCGTGGGCCATCGGCGAGCTTCGAGACATCGGCCTGAATGGCGACGGCTTTTCCTCCTGGATTGCGAGCGAGGAGATCCTGGATGACACGGTCGGTGCCAGCTTTGTCCGACAGATAGCAGATCGATACCGCAGCGCCTTCCTGAATGAATCGCTCAGCGATTCCCAAGCCGATTCCCTGATTGCCTCCGGTGATTGCGGCTACCTTACCTTCCAACCGTTTTGCCACGTGCGGCTCCTCCTACCCCCATTAGGCGTTTGCGAATGCTCGCATCCATAAGGGTAACACTTGGATGTTGCTGACCTGTTTCGGGCGTTAGGGAAAATGAGCCGTACAGGGGCCTCACCCAAGTTTTTGTATGTGCTGATTCTAAAGAGGTTATGGGTACATTTTTCGTAAGTGCGGATTCTGCTGGACTTAGCAGTGAGTGACGGGTAGCCAGTGGCAAGAGTAGAGAAAATGAAAAAGCAGATTCTGGGTTGGAGAGGCATACCCCCGGTGTTTTGCAAAAGAGTGCGGAAGCTGTTGGAAATAAAATGGTTAATGGAATGATCTTTTTTGAAGAGTGCGGAAACGTATGAAAAATAAGGGCTTAATTTTGCGCTCTTATTGCCAAAGAGCGAAAAGAGTGAAACCGAAGTGCTAAGCGCTGGAGAAAAGCGCGGGTCTAAAGACCCGCCACTACAGGGGCTAGAAGAAAGGTCGCCGAACGCCAGGGCAAGGATTTCGCAAGGGATCGAGGGAGACGAAACGAAGACGGGAGGAAGGTCGGCGCGGGAGGGGTGTGAGCTTGAGCGAAGCATGGGAGATGGTAGCCTCGTAGTAACCGAATGTCAATAACTTTGTTTGTTTATCGACATGTAATTCAAATGACAGGGGTGGATTCGAACGGGAACAGCGGAAGTTGAGGGAATGGAAGGAGTTGGCGGTGTGTTTAGCAGGTTGATACCGCTGTGGAAATGTGTGGAGAATCTGATGTTGAGCGAGATCATCCGGCAGATTCATAATTATTTCTATGCAATCCGCGTCATAGGCTCGCGCGACGAGGTACTGAAGCGAAGGCCGCCAAATTCTTAGCAGACCATGGACTGAACACTTGGATGAATGGGGGCACGATGTATCGTGCCACTACGGAGAATTGTGCACATTTTTAATTCGAGATCGAGTTAGTTGGGGCGGAAGTGGGATTCGACGATCAGGTTGAGGGCGGAATCGAGAGTCAGGCCTTCGGCGGTTAGAGGTTTGATCCACAGCCGCTCAAAGAGCGCGGGGTGGTCCTGGGATTCGGAGTACAGATGATCGAGGGCTTCCAATTTCCAGAGGCGCTCGAGGTTTTCGCGTTCCAGGCGCTCGCGAAATTCTTCCACAAATGTTGTACCTTTTTTGTCGCTCAATTCTTGAAACCTTTCTTTGCCGCATGCCATAAATACTTTCAAGCGTTGATAGCCTTGTCGAGGGATGGACGCCCTACCACTAAATGTCCTGCGAACTGGGCTGTGACTATCGGGCGGAAATAATGAACGAGCAGCGAGGCGGGCGGGTGCTTGGCGTGCCGTTCCGATTGGGACTCCTGTGCCGGCGCCGGGCATTGCTGGCCGGCGCCGGGAAACAGGAGAGACTCGCGGGGTCAGCCGACGAGGAAGAGAGTCCTGCCGCCGCGATTGACGAGCAGGAGTGGATTGTCTCCAGCCTTGCGGACGGCGCTTTCAAATTCGGAGACGTTGTTCACAGGCTGATGGTTCACTTCCTGGATGACATCGCCCTTTTGCAAGCCAGAATCGGCTGCCTGGCTGGCCGGGTCAATGTTGGTGACCACGACGCCCTTGGTGGTTGCCGGGATGCCGAGTTGCTGGGCGATGTCCGAGTCGAGGTTTTGAACGTCGACGCCGTTCAGGGCCTTGCTGGCGCCTTCGCTGCCGTTTGAGTTGGCCTCGGCAGATTGCGCGGGCATTTCAGCGAGCTTGACGGTGGCGTCGCGCATGTCGCCGTTGCGGAGGAACTTCAAGGTCACCTCCGTGCCAGGCTGCTTCATCGAAATGTTCATGCGGAGCTGGTTACTATCGATCACGGGCTTGCCGTTGACGTCCAGAAGGATGTCGCCGCGTTGAATGCCGGCCGCTTTGGCAGGGCTATTCGGAGAAACGTCGGCAACGACGACGCCTGCGGTCTCCTTTTCGCCGAAAGCGCGAGCCATCGCGGGAGTCACGTCCTGAAGATAGATGCCGAGATAGGCGCGAGTGACGTGGCCGTTTTTCAGGATTTCGTCCATGACCTGTCTGGCGAGATCAGAGGGAACCGCGAAGCCGATGCCCTCGCTGCCGGAGCCGTGAGTGAGAATCGCGGTGTTGATGCCGACGAGTTCGCCGCGGTCATTGATGAGCGCCCCGCCGGAATTTCCGGGATTGATGGGCGCGTCGGTCTGAATGAAATCTTCATAGTCTTCGATACCAAGATTGCCGCGGCCGGTGGCGCTGATGATGCCCTGGGTGACGGTCTGGCCGACGCCGAAAGGATCGCCGATGGCCAAAGCGAGATCGCCAACCTGGACTTTAGAGGAGTCGCCAATCGTGATGGGAGTGAGATTTTTTGCGTCGATGCGGAGAACGGCGACGTCTGTCTTGGGATCGGTACCGACGACACGCGCCTTGAATTCGCGCTTGTCGGAAAGAGTTACGCGAATGTCGGTGGCGCCATCAACGACGTGATTGTTGGTGAGGATGTAGCCCTCCGGACTCACGATTACGCCGGAGCCCAGCGCATTCTCCCGGGAATCCTTCGGGATATTGAAATGGCCCTCGCCATCATCTCCAAAAAACTGGCGGAAAAACGGGTCCATGGGCATGTCCTGTGCGCTCATGCGATTGTGCACGACTTTCGAGGAAGAGATGTTGACGACGGATGGCAGGACTTCCTTGACAAGCGGGGCGTAACCACCCCTCGCCGGCCCTTCACTGGCTCTTGCCAGTTTGAAGGTGGCCGGAGGATTCGTGGATACAGCTTTTTCCGTGGTGCGGGCCAGGCCCAAGCCTGCCGCGCCGAGTGCAAAACCCAGTGCAAGCACTGCTGGCTTGGAACTTAGAAGATTTTTGATTGATTTCATGTTTCCTCTCTTGTTTCCGATGCGATTTGCTGCAACCAGCTAGACGGAGGGTTGCTGCTGTTTTGGTTCCACATAATGAGACGCGGTTAGGCGGCTACGGAGTTCTCCCGGTTGATGGGTATATCGAATACCAACGATTGGGTAGACGGAGGAAGTGGTCCTAAAAGCGCAGGCGACCAGTACGACGGATGGACGCGCGGGCCGGGCAAAAACGAACAGATGAGGAATGCTCAAGAGATGATGCCTTTGCGCACAGCGAACAGGATGAGTTCGGGAATGCCGCGCAGGTTGAGTTTTTCCATGATGTTTGAGCGGTGCGTTTCGACGGTGTAGACGCTGAGATTGAGCAGGTTGGCCACATCTTTATTGGAGTTGCCTTCAGCGACGAGCTGAAGAATTTCGCGCTCGCGGGGAGTGAGGAGATCATAGGCATCTTCGGCGCCGCTGCGCTTGAGTTTGCGGACGTAGTCGTCGAGGAGGACTTTGCTGACGGCGGGGCTGAAAAAGGACTTGCCATCGGCGACGGCGCGAACGGCTTTGATGAGGTCGGACTCGGCGGAGTCCTTGAGAAGATAGCCTTTGGCGCCGGATTTCAAGGCGCGGAGGATGTAGCTCTCGTCGGAGTGCATGCTGAGCATGACGACGGAAATCTCCGGATTGGACTGCGTGATTTGGAGAGCGGCTTCGATGCCGTTCAGATTGGGCATGCCGATGTCCATGACGGCGACATCGGGCTTGAGGGATTTCGCCAGCGCGACAGCTTCGCGGCCGTCATTGGCTTCGCCAACCACGGCGAGATCAGGCTGTTGTTCGACGAGCAGACGGAGCCCGCTGCGGATGAGCTTGTGATCGTCCGCGAGAAGGATACGGATTTTTCTCATGGTTCGTGAACGAGTGATGGAATGGGATGGAGGGGAATCTCGGCGGAAACGGTGGAGCCCTTTCCTGGAGCGGATTGAATGGCAAAAGCGCCTCCGAGGCGGCGAACGCGCTCCTCCATTCCGAGAATGCCCATGCCGCGCTTGCGGTTGGGGTCGAAACCGACGCCATCGTCGATGACTTGCACGGTAATCTTGTCCCGAGTCTGGATGACTGTGACTTTTGCGTTTTTGGCGGAGGCGTGGGTCGCTGCGTTGTTCAGAGCTTCTTGAACGAGGCGGTAGACAGTGACCTTCATTTCGTCATCGAGAGTCTCGGAGACTTCCTGGGAGGTGACTTCGACTTCCATGTCGCTACGCCGGGAGATTTCGCGGGCCTGCCATTCGAGAGCGGCGACGAGGCCGAGATCATCGAGCATGGGAGGCCGCAGCAGAAGAGCCATATCGCGGATGGACTTAACGGCGTTTTCAGCGACGGACTTGATTTGCGCAATTTGCGCCAATGTGACGCGATCTTCGGGAGAAACGGCTTTCGAGAGATGGCCGACCTCGACGAGAAGTGCGCCGAGGGTCTGGCCGACTTCGTCGTGGAGTTCGCGGGAGATGGAGCGTCGCTCGGCTTCCTGGGCCTCGACCAGGCGCGCAGAGAGAGTCTCGAGTTCAAGGCGGCTTTGAGCGAGAGCCTGATAACGGTCACGCCCTTGGCGCTCGAGACGAAGGATGTACCAGCCGCAGACCAATGACATGAGGACTCCGGCGACGAGCGCGAGGCCGACCAGCCACACGAGGCGCGACTCCATCGATTGAAAGCGGAGAGCGAGCGCCAGATTCTCGTCGGCGAGGCGCTGGCCGTCGACGGACGAAATTTCCTGCGAGATGGCCAGGATGCGCGTGCTCCAGGGCAGGAGATCCTCGCCGATGAATTGACGGGCGCGCTGCTGGCGATCGCCGGCAGGCCAGTTCAAAACAGTGGCGGCGGAATTTTCCTGGTCGAGCAGGAGAGTTTGCAGTTCGCCGAGCAGGAAATGTTCCTCGGGAAATTGGTCGGGAGGGAAGCGGAGAAGAGCAGAGCGGATTTCGGCCAGCTTGCTCGCAATCTCATCGGGGGTGGGGCTGGGCGTAGGGAGCTGGCTTTGCAGGAGATAGCGCTCGAGCTGATCGTCATAACCGCGCACGGAAACGACAATGGTAGAGAGAGCCCGGCTGCGCGCCGAAAAGCGGGTGCTTACCTGGCGCTCCTGAGTGTCCAATTGACGCAAGGAAAGAAGCGCGTTGACGCCCGCGCCGATCAAGAGAGCGAGCAGCCAGCCGAAGGATATAAACAGGAGAGTGCGGACTTTGCGCGCATAATCGCTGGATCGCGAGTCCGGGGTGACCGTCGAGGGAGCGGGCACGTTTTCCTTGGGCAGAGTGTCCACAATAAAAGGATAAAACAAAATCAAGAGAACGGCGCCGCCAAAGCGCGGAAAACAACCGATCTAGAGCCGCAAAGCAAGATTGTCGCACGGCCGGTGGACGCGGGCTTGCGACACCAAAGCTCGAGTTAAGCGACGGTGACGTCGGGGCTGAGGTAGACGTCCTGAATCGCGTTGAGGAGCTGGACGCCTTCGCTCATCGGGCGCTGGAAGGCTTTGCGGCCGGAGATGAGGCCGGTGCCGCCGGCGCGCTTGTTGATGACGGCGGTGGTAACGGCCTCCTCGAAATCGTTGGCACCGGAGGCGCCGCCGCTGTTGATGAGGCCGGCCCGGCCCATGTAGCAGTTGGCGACCTGGTAGCGGCAAAGATCGATGGGATGATCGCTGGCGAGCTCGGTATAGATGCGTTTATCGAATTTTCCGTAGCTGGAATCGCCCATATTGAGGGCCATGTAGCCGCCATTATTTTCGGCCATCTTCTGCTTGATGATGTCGGCTTCGATGGTGACGCCGAGATGATTGGCCTGGCCGGTGAGGTCGGCGGAAACGTGATAATCCTTGTCCTTTTTGAAGGCGCTATTGCGGAGATAGCACCATAGTACGGTGGCCATGCCGAGTTCGTGGGCCTCGGCGAAGGCGCGGCTAACTTCGACGATCTGACGATCGGCCTGATCGGAGCCGAAATAGATGGTTGCGCCAATGGCGGCGGAGCCCATGTTCCAGGCTTCCTTCACGGTGCCGAAGAATATTTGATCGAATTTATTTGGGAAGGTCAGCAGTTCGTTGTGGTTGAGCTTTACGATAAAGGGGATTTTGTGGGCGTATTTACGCGAGACGGCTCCGAGCACGCCGAAGGTGGAGGCCACGGCGTTGCAGCCGCCCTCGACGGCGAGCTTGACGATATTTTCGGCGTCGAAATAATCGGGATTTTTCGCGAAGCTCGCGCCGGCGGAGTGCTCGATGCCCTGATCGACGGGGAGGATCGAGAGGTAGCCGGTGCCATGAAGGCGGCCATGATGAAACAAGCGCTGAAGATTCGTAAGCACGCGGCTGCTGCGATCGGAAATGGTCCAGACGCGATCGATGAAATCGGGGCCGGGAAGATGCAGGCGCTCCTTCGAGATTTTGGGTGATTTGTAGCCGAGATAGAACTCCGTTTTTGCGCCGAGATACGTTTCGATTTTTCCTGCGCTTGTAATCGTTCCCATAAAGGTCTCCTAGTCTATTCGCGAATTGCGTGAGTGAGCTGGCTGCCTGCGGCGGTGTCCACCAGCCAAAGCAAGGAACCGTTCAATGGACGAATCAATTGCGCCGGCAATTGCTCCGGCTCGTAAGCTCGCTCCAAGACGGCGGTCAATGCGAGGCACTTGTCCGCGCCGGTCACCATAAAGAGCACGAAGCCGGCGTTATTGAGGGCCGGGGCGGTGAGCGTGATGCGGTCCATGAGAACTTTGCCTACCCAATTATGCACGACGATGCGGCGATTTTCTTGCAGAGCTTTTGTGCCAGGGAAGAGGGAAGCGGTGTGGCCTTCACTGCCCATGCCGAGGAGGACGAGGTCAAAGCGTGGGAACTCGCCTTCCGCAAGCTTGAAATGTGCCCGAATCTGCCGCTCGTAGTCCTTCGCGGCGTCCTCGGCAATGGGATATTCGGCTTTGATGCGGTGGATTTGCTCCGGCTTCAGAGGAGACTTAGAAATTAAGGTTTCCAGCGCCATGCGGTAATTGCTGCGCGGATCATCCGGCTTGACGTGGCGTTCGTCGCCGAAAAAGAGATGCATTTTGTCCCAGGGGACTTTTGAACGGAGCTCCGGATCACTTACGAGCAGAGTGTGAAGTGCTTTCGGCGTGGAACCGCCTGAAAGAACGAGTTCGAAGGAGCCTTTTCGACGCACGCCTTCGGCGGCAATTTCCACGAGCCTTTCGGCGGCTCGCCTAGCGATCGCGGCCGCGTTGGGCAGTATGCGGACTTCTGCGCTCGACTGGGATTGTGTCACGGACATGGCGTTTTACTGGTGCATGGCTCCAGCGCCCTTTATGTTTTCTGTCGCCGTTGCGGAACTTGTGGCGTCGTCGGCTTCCTCGCCGATGGGGCGCCAGGCGCGGTTGTCGCGAGCCAGAAGCTCGTCCGCTTCTTTCGGTCCCCAGGAGCCAGCGGCGTAATTCGGGAAGCCGCGCGCGGGAAGAGCCTTCCATACGTCGATGACAGGTTCGATGGCGGCCCAGCCAGCTTCCACCATGTCCGCGCGCTGGAAAAGCGTGGCGTCACCGAGCATGCAGTCGTAGAGGAGGCGCTCGTAGCCGGTGCTGTGCGAAGTGCCAAAATCGCGTGCGTAATCGAAATCCATATTCACCAGGCCAAGCTTCATGACCGAGCCAGGAACCTTGGCGGCGAAGCGCCACGAGATGCCTTCATCGGGCTGGATGTGAATCACCAGACGGTTGGTACGTGGATCCTTGATGGGAGTCCTGCGAAACAACATGAAAGGCGTTCTACGAAACTGGATGGCGATCTCCGTGACGCGCTTGGCGAGGCGCTTTCCCGTGCGAAGATAAAAAGGAACGTCAGCCCAGCGCCAGTTATCGATTTTGAGCTTCAGGGCGACGAAGGTTTCCGTATTCGATTCCGGAGAGACGCTTTGCTCATTCCGGTATGCGGGAACCTTTTCGCCAGCTTCCGAACCTTCGCCGTACTGCCCCCGGACTGTGCTGCGCAAAACGTCCTCTGGAGTAAGAATTTGAAGGGCATGGAGGATTTCCGCCTGTTTGTCGCGAACGGCATCGGCTTCGAAAGAGATGGGCGGTTCCATGGCCGTCAGGGTGAGGAGCTGAAAGAGGTGGTTTGGCACCATGTCCTTGAGAGCTCCCGCGGTTTCGTAAAAGGCGCCGCGGTGCTCCACTCCCACGGATTCAGCGGCGGTGATTTGAACATGATCAATGTAGGTGCGATTCCAGAGCGGCTCGATCATGCTGTTGGCGAAACGGAAGACCATCAGGTTTTGTACGGTCTCTTTGCCGAGATAATGGTCGATGCGGAAAATCTGTTTTTCGGTGAGGATCTGCTTTAGTTCCTTGTTCAGTTGCCTTGCGGATTCGAGGTCGTGGCCGAAGGGCTTTTCCACGATGACGCGCGTCCATCGGCCGTTTTCTTCTTTGGTGAGCCCGATTTCGCCGAGTTTTTGAACAATCAACGAGAAGAAGCCAAAGGACACGGCGAGATAGTGGAAGAGATTTCCGCCTGTGTTGTGCTTCTTCTGCGCTTCCGCGACCTGGTCTTTGAGGCGCTGGTAGGCGGCCGGGTCCTTGAAATCGCCTTGTACGTAGTAGATGCGCTCGAGGAACCAGTCCCACAACTTCGGATCCATGGGATGCTCTTCGAACTGCTTGATGTCTTCGCCGAGGTGAGCGCGGAAGGATTCGGTGGTGAACTGATCGAACGCAAAACCGACGATGGCGAATTGCTTCGAAAGCAGGCCTTCCTGCGCGAGATTGGCCAACGCAGGCAGAAGTTTGCGTTTGGTGAGGTCGCCGCTGGCTCCGAAAATCACCATGACGCAAGGAGAAGCGGGGGAGCCGGGTTCGATGTGCTCTGGGTTCATGGAGGTTGTCCTGTTTTTGTTGGCTGGAGCTCCGAGCGCTAGATAATCTTAATGGCCGCTCTTTTTCTCGATATGGCCGCCGAACTGGAATCGCATGGCGGAAAGCACCTTCGAAGCAAAATCGCTTTCACCGCGAGAAGTGAAGCGCTCGAAGAGAGAGGCGGTAAGCACCGGCGCCGGAGCGGTGGACTCGATTGCTGCGAGAATCGTCCAGCGGCCTTCGCCGGAATCGGAGACGCGGCCGGAAAAACGATCGAGGGTGGGCTGCTCCAGAAGAGAGATGGCAGTCAGGTCTAGAAGCCAGGAAGCGATGACGCTGCCGCGGCGCCAGACTTCGGTAACGTCAGCAAGATTGAAGTCGTACTGATAGTGTTCGGGATCACGCAGAGGAGTGGTCTCCGCGTCGGTTTCGCGATGGGACTTACCTACGTTGGCGTGCTTGAGGATGTTGAGGCCTTCGGCGTAGGCGGCCATCAAGCCGTACTCGATGCCGTTATGAACCATTTTCACGAAGTGCCCAGCGCCGGAGGGGCCACAGTGGAGGTAGCCTTCTTCCGCTGTCCCGCCGACCTTTTCGCGACCGGGAGTGCGATCGATACTTCCGCGGCCCGGCGCGAGTGTTTTGAAGATGGGGTCGAGGCGTTTCACGATGTCCGTCTCACCGCCAATCATCTGGCAGTAGCCGCGTTCGAGGCCCCAGACGCCGCCGCTCGTGCCGACATCGCAATAATGAATTCCTTTGGCGGAAAGTTCTTTGGCGCGGCGAATATCATCGATGTAATAGGAATTTCCACCGTCGATCACGATGTCGCCGGATTCCAATTTGCCGCTCAAGTCGTGCAGAGAGGCATCCACGACGGCAGCCGGAACCATTAACCAAACAGCGCGCGGTTTTTGCAGTTTTTTGACGAAATCATCGAGCGAATCGGCGCCTGTCGCGCCTTCCCCGGCGAGTTGCTTGACCGAGTCCGCGCTCCGGTCGTACACGACGCATTTGTGCCCGTCCTTTTGCAGGCGCCGCACCATGTTGGCGCCCATTCTTCCAAGCCCGATCATGCCAAGTTGCATCGCGATGGCTCCTGTGTCCTCGTACTGAAAATCCCGAAGGCTTGATTTTTAGGCAAGCGCTTGATTTACGGCGTCTGCCAGCGTCGCCAGGCCCGCAGCGATATCCTTGCCGAGATGGACGCGCAAGGCGCGCCGGCCGCGATCGGCAAGAACGGCAAAGTCGCCGCGCGCTTGCGCCGCTTTTACCACTCCAAAGGTGTATTTCTGGCCTGGAACGAGAATGTCAACCGCATCGTCGCAGGTAATCTGAAGGAACACGCCGGAATTGGGGCCCCCTTTGTAAAGCTGGCCGGTCGAGTGGAGGAAGCGCGGCCCAAAGCCCAGAACGGTCGCGACTTTCTTGTTGTCCCGGACCGCGAGGCGAATCGCTTGAAGCGCCTCTTCATTAGCCTCGTTCATCGTTAGGTAGCCCAACACGCCAAAGTAATCTCCAGGTCCGATGCGGCTGAGATGTTTCTTCAAGAAGCCCGTGAGCGTTCCTCCGCCCTTCAGCGCAACCGTATTTTTTATATCGGCGTAGAGCTTCAAGCCATCTCCGGTGAAAAATTGGGACTCCGGGGGCAGCTTACCTGTTGTTTCGTATTCCGTGGTCAGCTTTCGTGTTTCGGTTTTGCTGGCCTCGACATCGGGCTGATTGAAGGCATTGATCCCAAGGAGAGTGCCGGCCACCGCCGTTGCAATTTCCCAGCGGAAAAACTCCTGGCCGAGATGGTAGATATCCGGCAGCACGATGCGCACGACAGGATTTCCGGCTTTGGCGAGGGCATCAATCGCCGCGGCCTGTTCCTTGTCCGGATCCGATTCCAGACGCAGATAGGCGAAAACGCGGTCGGTGCCGTAGGTGTCAGGTTTAGCCAGACGCTCGCGGTCCACTGGAATTATGCCCGTTCCCACTTTTCCCGTGGATTCGGCAATTAACTGTTCGAGCCAGGCACCGAGATCGAAGATGTCCCTGGACGTGACAATGGTCAGCTTGTCGCGGCCGTGTTTTGCGGCGACTCCGAGTATCGTGCCCAGGACGACGCCGGGATTTGTGAGCGCATCCGTATCCGCGCCGCACGCCTCCACCATTTTTTGGGTACTTTTCAGAAACTTCAAAACGTCAATGCCCATCACGGCGGCGGGCACCATGCCGAAGTTGGAAATCGCCGAGTAACGCCCGCCGATGCTCGGCACGCCCATAAAGGTTTTGCGGAACTTGTCTTTATCCGCAACGCGCTGCAATTTCGAGCCGGGGTCCGTGATGGCAATGAAGCAGTTGCCAACTTCTTTCGGGCCCACTTTTTCCTTTATGCGTTCAAAGAAGTACTGTTTGTAAATATTGGGCTCGAGAGTGCTTCCGGATTTGCTGGAAACGATGCAAATCGTGCTGGCGAGATCCACCTTTGCTTCGATAGCCTTGATTTGTGCCGGGTCCGTCGAATCAAGGACATGCAGGTCCGGGTACCCGGGTGTTTTTCCAAAAGTCAGGCGGAGAACTTCCGGGCAAAGGCTCGAGCCACCCATTCCCAACAGGAGTGCGTTCCTGAACCCGGTTCTTTTGATGTCGGCGGCGAGCTGCTTCAGCTTTTCAATGTCTTCGATCTGTTTTCCGGTAATATCCAGCCACCCGAGCCACTTGTCCTCGTCCGAGCCAGTCCAAAGCGCAGCATCCTCTTGCCACAGCCGCTGGATTTTGCCCTTCTTCTTCCAATCCTCTAGAGAGGCGTTTACATCATTTGCGAGTTTTTCCGGGAGTGTGTAGGTTTGGCGATTTACGCTCACGCCTTCACCCCTGCGCTTTTGCCCGTCGCGTCCAGAAGTTGCCTGAACGCGTCCGCGAACAGTTTTACGCCGTCCACTAGGAGCTTTTCCGTGACTTCTTTCATCGAAATGCCGGCCTTGCCGAGGTTTTCCATCGTCTTGCGCGCGGCATCAACGTCTTCGGTCAGACTCGCCCGCAGCTTTCCATGGTCGCGGAAAGCGTCAAACGTCGCAGGCGGGATGGTGTCCACGGTGTCGGCGCCAATCAGCTCTTCCACGTAGATAACGTCGCGATAATTCGGATTTTTTGTGCTCGTGCTGGCCCACAGCAGGCGCTGTGTTTGCGCTCCCTTGGCAGCCAAAGCGTTCCATCGCGCACCACCAAAAAGTTCCTGGTATTTCTTGTAGGTGAGCTTGGCGTTGGCAATGGCGATTTTGCCGTGGATGCTTTCGAGCAACGCCTTTTGCACAGGGTCAGAAACTGTTTTTAGTTTCTCTTCGACCTTGCCATCAACGAGCGTATCAATGCGGCTCACGAAGAAGCTGGCCACGCTCGCCGAATGACCGACGTCTTGCCCCTTGGCCGCGCGAGCCTCGAGAGCGGCAAGAAAGGCTTCGGCGACTTGCTCATAGGCGGACTGCGCAAAAAGCAGCGTGATATTGATGTTGAGGCCGTCTTCGAGAAGCTGTCGAATAGCGGGAATGCCTTCAGGAGTGGCGGGAACTTTGACCATGAGATTGGGGCGGTCGACGGCCTTCCACAGCCGGCGCGCTTCTTCCAAAGTGCCCTTGGTGTCGTTGGCGAGATACGGAGAAACTTCCAGGCTGACGTAGCCGTCGCGCCGTTTGGACTCGGTGTAGACCGATTTAAAAATGTCGCAAGCGTCCTGAACGTCCCGGATGGCGATTTTCTCGAAGAGTCCCTTGGCATCCAGCTTTTTCGCATCGGGCGAGTTCAAAATGTCGGAGTAAACACTGCTGCCCGTGATCGCTTTCTCAAAAATCGCTGGATTCGAGGTCATGCCGCGGAGCCCATCGTTATCAATGTATTTCTTCAGCCCGCCGCCGGTGAGCAAGTCTCTGCGGATATAGTCCATCCAGGGAGATTGTCCGTAATCAAGCAGCGCCTTCAGAGGATTCGTGCCCTGCGTCGCGCTAACGCTTGGGATTGTGGTGGTAGTCGTCATGATGATTCACCTCCATGGTGGAAAATCCGCCCAGGATATATTGTACTCCCTGAGAGCGTGGTCACGCCCATCACTTCCACCGGCTTGCCCATTCGCCTATGCCGGCGTGGCCTAAGAGCCGGTGCAGTACTTCGATTCAAGAGCCTTCACTTTGCCGAGCCGCCGCACGTGCCGCTCTTCATTGGAGAATTTCGCGCCCATGAATGCGCGGACCAGATCCTGCGCCAGGGCCACGCCAACGACGCGGGAACCGAGTACCAGCACATTGATGTTGTCGTGCTCGACGCCTTGATGCGCCGAATAAGTGTCATGACACATTCCCGCGCGAATGCCGGGAAGTTTGTTTGCGGCCACGCTAGCGCCGACGCCGCTACCGCAGATCAGCACGCCACGTTCCGCCTTGCCATCAAGAACAGCGCGGCCCACTGCCTCGGCGAAATCCGGATAGTCGGAGGGATTTTCATTGAACGCTCCGACGTCAAGAACCTCGTTGCCCATCGAGCGCAACAAATCGCCCATGGCGTTCTTGAGCTGGAAGCCGGCGTGGTCGGAACCAATCACAACTTTCATGGGGCTCACTTTCCCAAGACTTCTTTTGCCGCAGCGACCACATTTTCGACCTCAAAGCCGAATTTCTTGAGCACCGCTTTGAGGGGCGCGGACGCGCCAAAAGTATGCATGCCAATCATTTTGCCTTTGGGGCCGACGTACCGCTCCCATCCAAACGTCGAAGCCATTTCGACCGAGACGCGCGCCGTTACGCTTGCGGGAAGCACATTTTCTTTGTAAGCAGCGTCCTGTGCCTCGAAGAGTTCCCAAGACGGCATGCTCACCACGCGCGCTTTGATTCCTTCTGCGCCCAGTTTCTCCCACGCCGATACGCAGAGCGAAACTTCACTTCCCGTGCCAATCAGAATCACATCCGGCGCGCCGCCCGGAGTGTCCGCCAAGACGTACGCGCCTTTGGCTACTCCGGTTGCCGGCCCGAATTTTGTGCGATCAAATGTCGGCATGGCTTGGCGTGTCAGCACGAGCGTCGCCGGCCCGTGAGTGTGCTGCATAATGACCTTGTAGGCTTCCACGACTTCATTTGCGTCGCCTGGACGCAGCACCAGCATGTTCGGCATCGCACGGAAAGACGCCAGTTGCGCGATCGGCTGGTGCGTGGGTCCGTCTTCTCCCAGACCGATCGAATCGTGCGTGAAAATGTAGATGGCGGGAATCTCCATCAGCGCGCCTAGCCGCATACTGGGGCGCATGTAGTCGCTGAAATTGAAGAACGTGGCGCTGAACGCGCGTAGCTTGGAAGAAACCATGCCGTTGACGGCCGCGCCCATGGCGTGTTCGCGGACGCCGAAATGCAAGTTGCGGCCCTTGTATTCGTTCGGATAAAAATCACCAGCGCCCTCGAACGTCAAGTTCGTCTTGTTCGAATGCGCCAGGTCTGCTGAGCCGCCGAGCAGCCACGGAATGTTCTTCGCCAGCGCATTCAGAACTTTTCCAGAGGACTCCCGCGTAGCCATACCCTTCGCATCAGCCGGGAAATTCGGCAAGTCCTTGTCCCAACCCTCCGGCAGTTTTCCCGTCTGAATTCTGTTCAATTGCTCAGCCTGCGCAGGGAACTTGGCTTTGTACTCCGTGAATTTTGCCGCCCACGCGGTCTGCGCTTCCGCTCCTCGCTTGCCCACGCCATTCTTGAATTGATCGTAAACGCCATCCGGCACAAGAAACTTCGCATCTTCCGGCCAGCCGTAGAATTGTTTGGCGAGCTTGACCTCCGCTTCGCCCAGCGGTTCTCCATGCGCATCTGATGAATCCTGCTTATGTGGCGAGCCGTAGCCGATATGGCTATCCACGACAATCAGCGTCGGGCGGTCCTTCGTCTTCAGAAAAGTCTCGTACGCGTGCGCGAGCTTGCTCAAATCATTGGCGTCGGCGACTCGCGTCACGTTCCAGCCGTAACCCAGGAAGCGCGTCATCACATCTTCGCTGAATGACCAGACCGCCGGGCCGTCCAGCGTCACGTGGTTGTTGTCGTAAATCCAGCACAGGTTTGAAAGCTGCAAATGACCCGCCAGCGAGGCAGCCTCCGAAGCCACACCCTCCATCAAGTCGCCATCGCCACACAAAGCGTATACGTTGAAATCAAAAATATCGAAGCCGGGCCGGTTGTAATTGGCGCCCAGCCACTTGCCGGCGATCGCCATCCCAACGCTGTTGCCGGCGCCTTGCCCCAGCGGACCGGTAGTGGTTTCCACTCCAGTCGTGAGATGCGATTCGGGATGGCCGGGCGTTTTGCTTCCGAGCTGCCGGAAGTGTTTCAGTTCGTCCATGGAGACGGCAGGCTCGTCCAGCACTTTCCCGTCCGCGTTGACCTGCTTCACTCCCGCGAGATGCAGCGTGGAATAAAGCAGCATCGAGGCATGTCCGGCGGAAAGCACGAAGCGGTCGCGATTCGGCCAGATCGGATTCGCGGGGTCGTAGCGCAGGTACTTCTGCCACAGCTCATAAACAACCGGCGCCAGTCCCATAGGTGCACCCGGATGCCCAGAGTTAGCTTGTTGCACGCCATCAATCGATAGAGTTCGTATCGTGTTGATGCTCAGCTGGTCCATGTCTAGCTGAATCTGCGGTTGGCTCACTTTGGCTCCTGTGGCGGGCAGGAAGGACTCCCGCAACTCTCCCGAATTATTTGATGCACCGCGCTTCAGATCGGATGAAGTGATTTTACGTCAAAATGAAAGCGGCCGTTGGCCCGCAAACGGAATTGCAGCTTGAAAATCCCCACGCCAACTCGCTCGATCCTCCACAGTGGCGGGCGGCCACCCAGGGAGAGGAAGAAAAATTACCGCGCCCACCACTCCTTGTCAATCAAGTTACGAATCATTCATGAATTGCTCCGACCGGGCCCCACAGCCCGGGACCAGCTGCCTGGTGTCTGCCCAGTCTGCCCGGAACATTGAGCGCAGCCTTCATACATGCTACTTTTCTCTATCTGCCCGGCCCGGGTGGCGGAATGGCAGACGCTGAGGACTTAAAATCCTCCGGGGATTTTTCCTCATGTGGGTTCGACTCCCACCCCGGGCACCACTGTTTCTTTCTGGCACATAAACGCTTCCCAATTTTATGGCGTTACATTGACGCTAACATTCGCCAATGTTACGCTCTCGCTTCTGACCCCGACACCGCATGCGCACTGTCGATCTCATCCGCAAAAAACGCGATTCCGGCGAACACTCCCGCGAGGAGATTGACTTTCTCATCTCCGGTTATACGCACGGTGAAATTCCCGATTACCAGATGGCCGCCTGGCTCATGGCTGCCTGGATCCGTGGTCTGAATCGTTCTGAACTCGCCGCCCTCACTGAATCGATGCTCTGTTCTGGCCAGGTTCTCAACCTCGCGCGCATTCCCGGGAAGAAAGTCGATAAACATTCCACGGGCGGCGTTGGCGACAAGACTTCTCTCATTCTCGCTCCCATCGTCGCTGCTGGCGGCCTAACTGTTCCAATGATCAGCGGCCGCGGTCTCGGTCACACCGGCGGCACGCTCGATAAGCTCGAATCCATCCCCGGATTCAACGTCAATCTCTCACTCGAAGATTTTTTCAACGTTCTCCGCGAATGCGGCATGGGTCTCATCGGCCAGACTGCGGAAATCGCTCCTGCCGACAAAAAGATCTACGCTCTTCGCGATGCCACTTCAACCGTCGAGAACGTCGGCCTCATTTGCGCGTCCATCATGAGCAAAAAATTGGCCGAAGGCATCGACGCCCTCGTCCTCGACGTCAAAACCGGTTCCGGCGCATTTATGAAAAGCGAAGAAGACGCCGTCCTCCTTGCCGAACTCATGGTCGAAACCGGCGAACGCATGGGCAAGCGAGTGGTCGCCCTCATCACCGATATGAACCAGCCTCTCGGCCGCATGGCGGGCCACTCCGTTGAAGTCATTGAGTCCATCGAAGTTCTCAGCGACAGTGGCCCAGCCGATCTTCGCGAACTGAGCATCGAACTCGCCGCCTGGATGTTTTTTCTTGGCGATCGTACCAAGTCCCTCGACGACGGCCGGCTTCTCGCCGAAACCATGATCGTCAGCGGCCAGGCCAGGGAAAAATTCAAACAGGGCATTCGCCTCCAGGGCGGGGACGAACGCGTCGTTGACGATCCCCAGCTCCTACCCCATGCCGCTTCTCGTGCCGATGTCCTCAGCCCTTCGGTAGGCTTCGTCACCTCGACCAACTGCGAGCATTTCGGCACCGCTCTTGCTCTCCTCGGCGGCGGCCGCGAAAAAAAGGAAGACCGCATCGACCATGCCGTCGGCCTCGAATTCCACAAGCGCATCGGCGACCGCGTAGAAATCGGAGAACGTCTCGCCACAATTCATTACAATAGCGGCGCAAAGTTGGCCGAAGCCCGGACCCTCATCGGCAACAGCTATGTCATCGAGGAATCCGCATCTTCGGGAACGCGCCCGCTCATTCGTCGCATTCTCGGCGGTTAGCGTGCCAACGATTTCGTCTTAATCTGCTAGGCGGAAAGAGGACATCGCATGGGACGTTTCACCGGAGTGCTCGGCCTGCTCACGATGCTGGGTCTTGCGTATCTCTTTTCCACCGAGCGCAAGGCCATCAAGCTGAAAACATTGCTTTGGGGTCTTGGCCTGCAGCTATCCTTCGCTATTTTCGTTCTGCGCTTTTCCGCGGGCCGCTATCTCTTCGAAAAGGCCGGCTATTACGTCAATCTGCTTCTAGGCTACGCCTTTTACGGTTCCCAATTTGTTTTTGGCGAACTCGGGCTGCCGCAAGCTCCTACTCCCGGCTTCAGCGCATCTCCGGAGCACTTCATTTTTGCGTTCCAAGTCCTGCCCACGATTATTTTCATCGCCGCGTTTTTTGCGCTGCTCTACCACATCGGCGTCATGCAGCTCATCATCCGCGCCGCCGCATGGATCATGACTCGCGTGATGGGCGCCAGCGGCGCCGAATCGCTGAACGTCGCCGCCAGCATTTTCATGGGCCAGACCGAAGCTCCGCTCACAATTCGCCCTTTCCTGAACAAGCTCACCAAATCCGAGCTGATGGTCGTCATGACCAGCGGCATGGCCCACGTCTCCGGCGGCATCATGGCTGCCTATATCGCCTTCGGGATCAAAGCGGAGCACCTCCTCACCGCCGTCATCATGACCGCGCCGGGCACGCTGCTCATGGCCAAAATGCTCGTCCCGGAAACCGAGCAGCCTCTCACCGCGGGCCGCGTCGAAATGCCCGAAATGGAAAAGGACACAAATTTTCTCGGCGCCATTTCGCGCGGCACGGTTGACGGCCTTCATTTGGCGCTCAATGTCGGCGCCATGCTGATTTCCTTCATCGCGCTGCTCTATCTCGTAAACGCTATGATGGGCGGTGCACACAACTGGCTCGTAATCCATCCGCATCTTCACCTGACGTGGTTTCCTTCCAGCCTTCAGCAGATTTTCGGCTGGGTCTTTGCGCCGATCGCCTGGCTCATCGGCATCCCCTGGCATGACTGCATGGCCATGGGCAATCTCCTCGGAACGCGCATGGTCATCAATGAAGTCGTCGCGTTTCAGCAGCTCGGCGAACTGATCAAAGCCAGCGCCTTTGATCCGCGCTCCGCCAGAATCGCCACCTTCGCTCTCTGTGGCTTTGCGAATTTCAGCTCCATCGGCATTCAGATCGGCGGCATCGGAGCGCTCGCTCCCGATCAGCGAAGCCAGCTTGCCAAATTCGGCATCCGGGCCATGCTCGCCGGGACCATGGCGAATCTAATGTCCGCCTCCATCGTCGGCATCTTTTCGTAGCACAGCGACTCCTGGCTGTGCTCTTGGCCTACGCTCTTCGGTTAGTGATTGCGTCGAACTCACGGTAGAATGCCACGCACGGCATGAATCCACCACGAAAAGCCTCTTCAAAAACCAAGCTAACCGGCGAATTTGAACGCGCCGAAGCTGCGGCCAGTTTCATCTTTTCGAAAACCGCTCTTCGCCCCAAAATCGCATTGGTCCTGGGTTCAGGCCTCGGTGCCTTCGCCAATGAATTCGCCAGCGCAACAAAAATTTCTTACGCCGAGATTGCACATTTCCCGAAATCCACAGCTATCGGCCACGCTGGTCAGCTCGTCATCGGCACAGTCGGCGAAATCCCTGTTGCTGGAATGCAAGGCCGCGTTCATCTCTACGAAGGCTATTCCACCAAAGAAGTCACTTTTCCCATCCGCGTTTTCGCGCGAATGGGTGTGAAAGCCGTTATCCTCACCAACGCTGCCGGCGGCATCAAACGGGAGTTCACGCAAGGCGAGCTTGTGGTGATCAAGGATCACATCAATCTCCAGGGCGCGAATCCCCTGACCGGCCCTAACGATGACCGCTTCGGCCCGCGCTTCCCGGATATGACTGTCTCTTATGACCGCCGCTTCCGCGAAATCACCGTTGGCGCCGGCAATCGCAACGGGATCGGCCTCTACGAGGGCGTCTACGCTGCGCTGCCTGGACCAAGCTACGAGACGCCCGCGGAGATAAGATATCTGAGGACGATTGGCGCGGATCTCGTCGGCATGTCCACCGTTCCCGAAGTTATCGCTGCGCGCCATTCCGGAATGCGCGTGCTCGGCATCTCTTGCGTCACCAATGCGGCAGCAGGCATTCTCGATCAGCCGCTCGATCACAAAGAAGTTCTCGAAACCGGCGAGCGAGTTCGCGGCCAGTTCATCGCGCTTCTGAAGATTGTGATTCCGCGCATTGCCGCCGAACTCGGGTGATGCCACACTCATTTTTCTTCGGAGGTGCCAGCGTGAGCGAACATGACGCACTCATCGAAGCCGCGCAACAAGCGCGAGAGAATGCGCACGCGCCGTTCTCGAATTTTCGCGTCGGCGCCGCGTTGCGCGCCTCATCAGGGCGCATCTTCGGCGGATGCAATGTGGAAAATGCCACGTATGGCTTGACGGTTTGCGCCGAGCGCGTTGCGATTTTCAAAGCCATGAGCGAAGGCGAGCGCAACTTTGACGCCATCGCCGTCGTCACCGATACGGACACGCTCACGCCGCCCTGCGGCGCGTGCCGCCAGCTCCTCTGGGAATTTTGCGGCGATATCCCCGTGATTCTGGCGAATCTGAAAGGCAAAACAGAGAAGCTCCAGATGCGCGATCTCTTTCCCAAGCCGTTCGATTCGTCGAATTTGTAATCGCGCCACCGGACAATGGCCGATGGCTTTTAAGGAAAACCAAAATGCGCCATCTTGTAGGTTCTTGTTGTCTTGCCCTTCTTTGCGTTCTCTCGGCTTCCGCAGCCAGCTTTGCTCAAGCTCCCGCCGAGGCACGCTCCAAGTTTATGCTGGCGGCGGACTTGCTCATCACGAATGGCACTATTGTTACCATGGATGCCGGCCGCCGAATCATTAAGAACGGATACGTCATGGTTCGAGGCGATCAAATCGTGGCAGTTGGACCCACGAATGCACTTCAGAGGAACTATCCGAAGGGTTTCTACAAGACAATAATCGACGCAAAAGGTGCGCTCGTCCTCCCCGGTTTTGTCAATGGCCACACTCATGTTCCCATGACGCTTTTGCGCGGACTGTGCAACGACATCACGCTGGATGACTGGCTGCGCAAATGTATTTTCCCCGCCGAAGCGAAAAACGTGACCGAGGACTTTGTCCGCTGGGGCACTCGCCTCGCCGCTGCCGAACAAATCCGCTCCGGCATCACTACTTTCGCGGACATGTATTACTTCGAGGACGCCATTGCCGAAGAAACTAAAGCCGCCGGGATGCGTGGCGTGCTCGGCGAAACGTTCATCGATTTTCCCGCGCCCGATAACAAGACGAACGCCGCGATGCTCGAGTACACCGAGAAATTTCTGAAGCGGTGGCAGGGCGATCCGCTGATCCATGCCGCCGCGGCGCCGCATTCGATCTACACTTGCTCGAAAAAAACGTTGCAGGATTCCTCGGAGCTTGCGCGCAAATACCACGCACCGATTTTGATCCACGTCGCCGAAATGAAAAAGGAACTGGACGATAGTCTGAAACAGAATGGCCTGACCCCTGTCCAGTACCTCGATAAAATCGGCGTGCTTGGCCCGGATGTGGTAGCGGCGCACTGCATTTTCGTGAATGCGGACGACCGCAAAACTCTTGCCGAGCACGGAGTCGGTTGTATCCACAATCCCTCGAGCAACATGATGCTGGCGAGCGGCGTCGCTCCGGTTGTCGATGAACGCGCCGCTGGCATCGCCGTCGGCCTCGGCACAGACGGGCCCGCGGGCAGCAACAATGACCTCGACCTGATGGAAGAAATGGACCTGGCCGCAAAGCTGCAGAAAATCTCGCGCATGGATCCGCGCGCGCTCGACGCAAAAGCCGTTGTCGAAATGGCCACCATCGACGGAGCGAGAGCGCTTCACATGGAGAAAGAAATCGGCTCGCTCGAAGCTGGAAAAAAGGCTGACTTTATCCTGATCGGCCTCGACGAGCCGAACGCCGTTCCCATGTTCGACGTATATTCGGCGATTGCGTACGCGTTGAAAGCCAGCGATGTCGAAACGGTGATCATCGGCGGCAAAGTTGTCATGCGCGACAAAAAACTTCTGACGCTCAACGAGCCTGAAATCCTGGCAAAAGCCAGCGAATACGGCAAAAAGATCGAAGCCTCCTTGAAATAGGAGCGGCCGGACTGATGCAGAAGATGACGTACAACGCGATTGCCGGCCAGAGCGTGGAGCGGCTCGCGGCTTTGAGCGACGGCATTTTCGCAGTCGCGATGACGCTTCTCCTGCTGGAACTTCACGTGCCCGGCAGGGAATTGATTTCCAATGAAGGCGATTTGCGCCGTGCGCTCGTCTTGCTTGCACCACAACTTCTCGTCTATCTGATGAGCTTTCTGACTCTGGGAATTTTCTGGGTGGGGCAGCAAACCCAGCTGAATCACATCGAGCGCTCCGAGCGCCACTTCACATGGATTCACCTGGCGTTTCTTTTCATGGTCACGCTCATGCCGTTTTCCACGCGGCTGCTGATCGAGTTCATGGATTTCCGTACGGCGCTGCTCGCTTATTGGGCGAACATTCTGCTGCTCGGCGTGCTGCTCTTCGCCAGTTGGGGCCGCGCTCGGCGAGCATCGCTCATCAAAAGCGACACTCCGCCCGAAGTTCCCACCGCGATTTGCCGCCGTATCTGGATCGCGCAATCGCTTTATGCATTCGGCGCGCTGCTCTGCGTTTTCCATACGTACTGGAGCATCGCGTTCATCGTTCTGGTTCAACTTAACTACGCCATCGCGCCTCGTTTCTGGAGTCGCAAGAATGCGGAGAAGGTGTAGATGGATCGGACTCAATACTTAAAGTTGCTCGAGACAGCGATCGCGGAAGCACGGAAGGGACTCGTGGAGGGCGGCATTCCGATTGGGGCGGCGCTGTTTGACGGTGCGGGAAAGCTTTTGGGACGCGGACACAACCGCCGTGTCCAGGACGGCGACCCCTCCGCGCACGGAGAGACGGACGCGTTCCGTAAGGCGGGGCGGCAGCGTACCTACCGCGACAAAATCATGGTGACCACCCTCGCGCCATGCTGGTATTGCAGCGGGCTGATCCGGCAATTCGGGATTGGGACGGTGATCGTTGGAGAATCCGTGAATTTTCTCGGCGGTCTCGACTGGCTGCAGGAAAATGGAATCAAAGTGATCGATCTTGCGTCCAACGAATGTGTGGAGATGCTCGCGAAATTCATTTCCGAAAATCCCGCGTTGTGGCACGAAGACGTCGGTGAGGAGTGATGTGCGTTTCCTGAATCGTGACGGAAATCGAGCGAACAAGTGAGTGTTCTATGAGAGAAAACTCCAGAACGAAAAAATATTTGCTGTCTGCATTTCTTGTCTTGTTCGTGGCGACTTTCGGAATTGCGCTTCGTTCCAGAGCCTCCGCGGCCGAGGAGATCCCGAAGCTCGCGGCTTTGATGGGATGGAAACAGGGAACGGTTGTCGCCGACATCGGCGCGGGCGATGGAAGCTATGCTTTCTCTTCGGCGGAACAGGTCGGTGCGACGGGAAAAGTGTTTGCGACGGAGATCAATCCGGAAAAACTTGAAGCTTTGAAAACTCAAGTCAAAGAACGGAACTTGAAAAACGTTGCAATACTCGAGAGCGCGGAAGCGGAAACGAATTTGCCCGCTGCGTGTTGCGACGCGATTTATTTGCGGCGCGTTTACCACCACTTGACGAAGCCGCTCGAATTTGACGCGAGTATTCTCCGTTCGCTGAAGGCAGGAGGGAAACTGGCCATCATCGATTTTCCGCCTCATCCCGAATACGGCAAAGTGAAGGGAGTTCCGAAGGACAGGGAAGACCACGGAATCTATCAGAAGATTCTGATTGATGAACTGGGCAAAGCCGGTTTCCGCGTGGAGAAAATCGCCGAGGACTGGCCGACGAGCGATTATTGCGTTTTGTTCGTGAAGAAGTGAGGCCGTAGCGGCGGAGGTTATGCGAGCGGGCCGTCCGGCGGCCCTGTTCATCTAGCAGCGGCTATTGGGCCTCATTGTAGTTGTCGTATTTGACGGCGATGTCGCGAACCTCCTGAAGGGTCATGTCGCGGAGAATTTTGCCGTCTTCGAGGACGGTTTCGAGGGCGTTGACGCCGAGAGTGGAGCTGTCCGGATTGGGAGAATCGTTATCAACTTCTACGGTGACGAAGCCCTTGCCGTTCTCAATTAAATTAAAGCGGCCGCCTTTGCTGGCTTTCGAGGGATCTGTCTTCGGATTCTTGTAGACGTTGTGCCATTTGCCGCCGCGATCGATAGCGGAACATTTCAGTGCAAACTTCAGCGTGTCGCGATTCACCTGCTGAAGCAGCGCGCCACCCATTCCGTAGCTCCATATATCCTGCGACCAGCCTCTGCGCGTGAGCTGCCCGGTGATGTTCTGAATCGTGTAATAATTCACGCCATCGCCCTGAATAAAGCGGACGCACGGCACGGTGGTCTTCCAGCCTTTTTTGTTTACTTCGTAGCCGAAAACTTCCGCGACGATATTGAAGAGTTCCTCGAGAACGGTAACGGCGTCGCCGGAATCGGGGCGAATGACGAGCGTGCCTTTGCGCTGCAGAACTTTGTCGCGAAGCGCGCCGCCCCAGAGATTGCGCACGGCATTGTAAATATCGTAGGAGTCGCTGACGCAGGCGACGATTCCTTCCGGGCAGTTCTCGAGCATATTGGCGTAAGCCTGCTCTTCGTTGGCTTCGCCCCAGGCGGTAATTGTGGAATGCTCGGACGCGGGAATTGCGTAGCCGGCGCAATTTAGAGGATCTTTTGCGGTTAGATCTGCTGAATAGAACTGGTTCAGAAGCTGAATGGCGGCGACGGTATCCGTGCCGAGAAAATTGATGAGATGGGCCGCGCCGCCGATGGCAGCGGATTCCTTCGAGGAAACACCGCGAAAGCCGAAGTCATGAAGCTTAAAGGCGAGTAGAGCGGGGTCGCCCGTACGGACGAGGGCTTTCCCGATAACCTGCTTGATGGCGCGGGAGAGCGTGGCTACGGTGATGGGATACCAGACCTGGAGAAGAAGTGTTTCCGCCCAGTTGGTAAGCCAATAAAATTTGGGGTCGGTGTTTTCGATAGTGATGAGCGCGTTGCGGCTCTTGACGACGGTTCCTTCTCTGACAGCGCGGATGCGCAGCGGCAGGCGACCGCCATGCTTGGCGTAAAGAGATTTGAAGCCCTCATAATTGAAGGACTTGGGGTGGCCGCCGAAGTGGGCGTGGGCGAAGCGGCGAGCTTCCTCAATGTCCTCGAGAGTGAAGACCTGGCCGGCAAAATTGGATTTAACGATGTACTGCAGCATGGCCAGCATCGTTTCCTCGAACATGCCGCCGCGCGACTCGACGTAGGAATAGATATGGCGCGTGTCGGGCGGGTACTGCCACCAGTGGGTCAGCTTGTACGAGTCCGTGTTGAGGATCGGATTCAGGCGCAACGACTGCATGGGGCTCCTTTTGGGCGGAAATTAGGGAGAAGTTGGCGGATACGCACCAGAAACAGCATAGCAGAAGAGGGTAACTGGTGATTTTTGGCCGGTGACTTCGCAAAGGAAATCCAACGCGAGTAGACGGTAGAAATTTCTGAGTCAGAAGGGATTACACGAGTGTTTTGCAAGAGAATGCGGAAGAGGCTAAAAACGGACAGCCTAATTTGGCGCGTCCGGCAAAAGGCAAGAGGGGAAGACTAAGGCACAGGGGTGGAGGTTGGGCTAATAACACCCTCTTCTTTGCTATCGAGCCGAGTCAGGCGTTTTCCGTATTTCAGCACGACAAGGGCGACGATCGACCAAAGGAGGATGGCATACGCGAAATACCATGCGACTTCTTGGGCAGGGGAGACAGTGCCGGGGCTGAAAATGACTAGGGAGCCTGTGGAGCTGACATGCATGAGCTGGGCGAGGAGCACGCTTTTGGTGTTAACGTAGAGCCAGGAAATCAGAACGCGCATGGCGGCCATAGCCGAGGCGAAGGCG